>JABLTL010097125.1_pt1 | contig 118614 bp, 93 predicted proteins | sample 7160151 | NCBI WGS metagenome assembly JABLTL01 (sample SAMN14651223, study PRJNA627086) | human gut metagenome | isolation source: feces | host: Homo sapiens | reverse complement strand
CGCCGCGGCAATGTTGCCGCGGCGGCGCTGCGTTTATTTTAAGCTTTTGCCCGTAAAGCCTGCCGCCTTAAAAAACGGCAAGCAAAAAAGCCGTTGCTTGCCCTTTTGGGCGAGTTTTGCCGCAAGGGCTGCGGCAAAGCCAATAAAAGGCAAGCCTTGTGCAATGTTCGCCCTTTTAAGCGGGTTCGGCTGCGTGCGCTGCGGTAAAACAAAAGCCTAGCTTTATGCAGAGTTTGCCCGCCGTCCCAAACAAAAAATTAAGCCAAAATTAATAGCCCAGCTCCTCGCCGCACAGAATAACCTTAATGCGGCCCTTTTGCTGCTGCCAGCCCAACACGGTGTAGCTGCTGCAAATGCGCTGCGGGGCGCTGCAGCCGCTGCACAACCCGGTTTTGCCCTGCTGCAGCGCAAGGCACTGCCCCGTTTTGGCGCAGGGGGTTTGGCAGCTTAGGCGCTTGGCGTTTTGCGGGGCGGCAACCGCCTTTACCCGCTGCACCGCAGCCGAAAGATCCGGCACAATTTTGTTAACTCCGGCAACCACAATAACGCTTTTGGGGCCAAAAATCATGGCCGAAACACGGTTGCCGTTGCCGTCTACATTATAAAGCTCGCCCTGCTGCGTAATGGCATTGGCCGAGCAAATAAAAACATCGGCCAAAAAGCTTTGGCGCATAACATCCAGCGCCTGGGCCCGGGTAAGGCCGGGCGCGTAACGGTTTTGCAGCCGGTACTCGGGGCGGGCAACCAGCTCTAACACGCCGGTTTGCTTTAAACTTTCCGACCCGCCAAGGCCAATGCTTTGCCCGGGCTTAAGCAGCGCCTTTACCTGCGCCAAGGCCTCGGCCTTTGTGGCGCAGTAGTACGGCTGCATATTGTTTTCGGCCAATGCGGCCAGCGTAGCTGTAATTTGCTCTTTCAATTTTTTCACCTCAAAGCGTTTTGTAAAGGCTTTAAACCCTTTGCCCAAAATTGGTTTAAAAAATTTTAGGTCGTTAACCTAATTGTTTTAACCCTGCCAGGCCGCCTGTCGCCGCGCAAAAAACAAAGTGCTAAAAGCGGCCCTTTTGCCGGTAGGCCCTGTAAGGTGCCAACAAAACAAATAACGGCTTTACCCGGTAATGGTTCCGCCGCCCAGCACGGTTTCGGCGCTGTAAAACACGGCGGCCTGCCCGGCCGTTACGGCGCGCTGCGGCTCGTCAAATTCGGCCAAAACGGTTGTTTCGTCTACCGGGTGCAGGGTGCAGGCGGCCTCCCTTTGGCTGTAACGCAGCTTGCCGGTACACTGCACCGGCGCGGTTAGCCGCTCTACCGCAATGGGGTTAAAATCCCGCACTAACACGCGGGTTTTAAACAGCCCGTTTTCCTCCCCTAAGGTTACCCGGTTTTCGGCCGTGTTTTTTTGCAGCACATACATGTGCTTGCCAAAGCCCATGCCAAGCCCGCGCCGCTGGCCAATAGTGTAGCGAATGGCGCCGCGGTGCCGGCCAATGACCCTGCCGGCTTCGTCTACAAAATCGCCCTGCGGGTAGGGGTGGCCCAGCCGCCGCTCAATAAACGCGGCGTAATCGCCGTCCGGCACAAAGCAAATGTCTTGGCTGTCGGGCTTTTGGGCGTTTTGAAAGCCCTTTTCGGCGGCAATTTGCCGCACCTGCTTTTTGGTAAGCCCCCCTAAGGGGAACAGGGTGTGCGCCAGCTGCTGCTGGGTTAAGCTGTAAAGCACATAGGTTTGGTCTTTGCTGCCGTCGGCCGCCTTTTGCAGCAGGTAGCGGCCGCCGCTTTTTTGCACCCGGGCGTAATGGCCGGTGGCAATGTGGTCCATCTCCAGCAGCGTGGCCCGGTTTAACATTTCTTTAAATTTTATATATCGGTTACAGTCAATACACGGGTTGGGGGTTTGCCCGTTTAAGTAGCTTTGCACAAATTTTTCTACCACGCACTGCTCAAACAGCTCGGTAAAATTAAAAACATAGTGCCGCAGCCCTAAGCGGTCGCAAACCGAGCGGGCGCTTTCTACCTCGCTCAGCGAGCAGCACACCCGGGCGGTGGGGTCCTGCGGCTCCTCGGAAACCAGGCGCAGCGTAACCCCGCTCACGGTGTAGCCGGAATCCATTAAAAGGGCCGCCGCCACCGAACTGTCTACCCCGCCGCTCATACCAACTAAAACCTTATTGTTCATACTTACTCCAAATGAAAAAATTTTTTAGCGTTGCCGTAGCAAACGCCCTCTACCAGCTGCTTTAAAGCCGCCGGGCTGTTTGGGTACTCCCCGTTTTCTACCAAATTGCCTAAGTAGTTGCAAAAAATGCGGCGAAAATATTCGTGCCGCGGGTAGGAGAAAAAGCTGCGGCTGTCGGTTAACATGCCAACAAAGCAGCCCAGCACTGAAAGCTCGGAAAAGCTTTTTAACTGCTGTTCTATGCCGTTTTTGGTATCGTTAAACCACCAGGCGGCACCCTGCTGCACAAAGCCGGCCGTGCCCGGGCGGCAAAATGCGCCGCACAGCGTGCCAACGGTAATATTATTGGCCGGGTTAATGGGGAACAAAATTGTTTTGGGCAGCACACCCTTTTGGTAAAGGCTGTTTAACAGCTGCGCCAGGGCCTCGGCGTCGTTTTGGTGGCCGGCGGTATCAAACCCCGTGTCGGCCCCAAGGGCGGCAAGCTGCGCCGAGTTTACATTGCGCAAAACGCCAAAGTGAACCTCCCAAACCCAGTTTAGGCGTTTGTAGTGCGGCACCAAAAACTGCTGCACAAAGGTTTTGTAGCCGTTTACCTCGTTTTGCGTTAGCGCCTGCCCGTGCAGGGCCTTTTGCAAAATTTGCTCGGCCTGTTCGGCGGTAATTTCGTAAAAGGGAACATAATCTAACCCGTGGTCGCACGCGCGGCAGCCGTTTTGGTTAAAAAATTCTACCCGCTGCAGCAACGCCTTTTGCAGCGCGGCAATCGAGTTAATTTGCACCCCGCAGCACGCCCCCAGCTGCGCCAAATAATTGGTAAAATCGGGCTTGTCAATGGCAATGGCGCGGTCCGGCCGAAACGCCGGGTACACCTTTGGGGCAAAGGTGCCGTCCTTAGCCAGCAGGCGGTGATATTTTAAATCCTCGGTAGGGTCGTTGGTGGTGCAAAGGGCCTCCACCCCGGAGCGGGCAAGCACCTCCCGCACCGGCATTTTTTGCAGTTGTTTGGCCGTTTGCTGCCAAATTTGCTCGGCTGTTTCGGCGCTAAGGGGGGTGGTAATGCCAAAATAGTTTTTTAGTTCTAAATGCGCATGGCGCGCCACTTGTAATGATCGCCCCCCAGCCAGGCCTGAGCCAAATTTTGGTAGGTTTTATTTTGGTAAATTTCGGCCGCGTCTATGTGGCAGTGGTAGTCAATAATCGGCAGCGGCGCAGCGTACCGGTGAAACAGCTCTACCGCCGTAGGGGTAGAAAGCAAAAAATCTTGGTCCATAAAGGGCTTCATAACAACATCCTCCGTTTTTGGCCGGTTTAGCAGGGGCTGCTTGTGCCCGCCGACTTGCATTTTGCCGTACGGCGTACCAACGGCATTATTTTAATTATAATGCCAACCCGGCCGCAAAGCCATTGCATTTCGGCGCAGATTATATTGTTAAAATCATTTTTTGCTGAAATGTTTACGCTGATTTTTGCGCTGATTTTTTACCTTTGGCGCAAAGCCGTTTCGCCAAAAACACGCTGTCTTTTAAAGACCGCGCACTGCCAAAAAGTCCCGGCTTGGGGCGGTCGCCTTACTTTTTATTGGTATTTTTCGCAATTTGTTGAACAGCCTTTTGCTTTTGGCAAGGGTTTTGTTTCGATCTTTTCCGCGGCAAAATTCAGTGCGGCTTATTTGCCACGGTTTTCCTGCCCCGGCGAAAACTGCCAAAACGGGCCGTAGGCCGCTTGCATCGCGGGGGTTGGCCGGCCGTTTTCGTACAAAATTAGGTTTGGCAAAACGGTTAGCCCCGGCTTGCCGCCGCGGCGCCCCTCTACCAGCACCAGCCAGGGCGCGGTGCTTTTGTTTTTGCAAACCAGCTGTAGGCGCTTAGGCTCTATTCCCTGCGCCGACATTAGCGTAAAAACCTCGCTTAGCCGCTCCGGCCGTTGGCACAGCGCCAGCCGGCCGCCAAAACGCAGCAGCGCGGCCGAGGTTTGAATAACATTAAAAAGGGTGCAGCAAACCTCGTGCCGGGCGGTTTGGCTGGCCGGGGTTTTGCTTTGCGGCCCGGCGCCAACCGTAAAGTACGGCGGGTTGCAGGTAACTAAGCTAAAGCTGCTTTTAGGCAGTACGGCAAAGGGATTTTTTAAATTGGCCGTTAAAAACCGCACCCGGCCCTGCAGCCCGTTTTGGGCGGCGCTTTGCCGGGCCAGCGCAATGGCCTCGGGCGCAATATCTACCCCCGTGGCGCCGGCGGTTTGCCCCCTTTGCAGCCAAAGCAGCGGAATTACGCCGCAGCCGGTGCAAAGGTCTACTGCGGCGTCGCTTTTTTTAGGGGCCGAAAAATGCGCCAGCAATACGGCGTCGGTGCCAAAGGTGTGGGCCGGGCTAACGGCAATTTTGGCGCTGCCCAGCGGCAGCCAACGCACCCCGGGCAGGGCGGTTACGCCCGGTGCCATTTAACCCCGGCGGCTGAATCCTCCAGCACAATGCCCATTTGCTTTAACCGGTCGCGAATTTCATCGGCCAGGGCGTAGTTTTTGTTTTTGCGGGCAGCGGTGCGCTGCTCAATCAGCGCTTCGATTTCACTGTCCAGCGCCTGCGTTTTTTGGTTGTAGCCCAACCCCAGCACGCCGCACAGCTCCTGCAGCAGGGTCTTGCAGCTTTGCAGGGTGGCGCTACCGGCGTTTTCGGCAATTTGCTTGTTGGTATCCCGCACCAGGTTAAACACGGCGGCCAGCGCGTCGGCGGTATTTAAATCGTCGTCCATGGCCTTTATAAAATCGGCCCGGTGCGCCGCAATAAATGCCGGCTCCTGCCCGCCCTGCGGCGCGTTTTGCAGGGCAAAATTTAGGTTTTCAAGGCAGGTGTAAAGCCGCTCTAACGCGTTTTTCGACTGCTCTAAAATCTCCACACTGTAATTAATGGGGCTGCGGTAGTGCGAGGAGATCATAATATAGCGAATGGGCTCGTAGCCAAATTTTTCGGCCACCTCTCGCACCGTAAAAAAGTTGCCTAACGACTTTGACATTTTACGGTTATCTACATTAATGTAGCCGTTGTGCATCCAATACCGCGCAAAGGTGCAGCCGTTGGTGCACTCCGACTGGGCAATTTCGTTTTCGTGGTGGGGGAAGATAAGGTCTTGCCCGCCGCAGTGAATATCAATGGTTTTGCCTAAAAATTTTCCCGCCATTGCCGAACATTCAATGTGCCAGCCGGGGCGGCCGTTGCCAAACTCCGAAGGCCAAAACGGCTCGCCGGGCTTGGCCCCCTTCCACAGGCAAAAGTCCATGGGGTCCTCTTTGTGCTCGGCAACATTAATGCGGGCGCCGGCCTCTAAATCCTCCAGCGGCTGGTGCGAAAGCTTGCCGTATTCTTTAAACTTTTTGGCACTAAAATAAACATCGCCGTCGGCCTGGTAGGCGTAGCCCTTTTCGGCCAGCGTTTTAATAATAGCCAAAATGGCGTCAATATTCTCGGTGGCGCGCGGGTGCACGGTGGCCTTTTGCACGTTCAGGCCCTCGGCGTCAGTCCAAAATTCGGCAATGTAGCGCTCGGCCACCTCGGGCACGGTAATGCCCTCCTCGTTGGCTTTTTTAATCAGTTTATCGTCAATATCGGTAAAGTTCTGCACAAAAATTACCTTGTTGCCGCGGTACTCCAAATAACGGCGCAAAACATCAAACACGCAAAGCGGGCGGGCGTTGCCAATGTGAATGTAGTTGTAAACCGTTGGGCCGCAGGCGTAAATGCGGTACTCGCCCGGGGTTTGCGGCGTTAGCTCCTGCTTTTCGCGGGTCATGGTGTTAAAAATTTTCATTCTTCCTTCTCCTTTTGCGTATTCTCCTGCGTTTCATGCTCTAATTTGCTTAAACGGTATTCCAGCTTGCAAAGCTGCTCGGCAACCGGGTCGGGCACATGAACCTGGTCCAGCGGGCAAACCCGTTTCCCCCGGCGGCGCACAATGCGGGCCGGCACGCCGGCGGCGGTGCAATCGGGCGGAATTTCCTCCAGCACTACGGCCCCGGCGGCAATGCGGCTGTTATCCCCAACCTTAAACGGGCCAAGCACCTTGGCGCCCGAGCTGATCATTACATTATTGCCAATGGTGGGGTGGCGCTTGCCAACATCCTTACCGGTGCCGCCCAGCGTTACCCCCTGGTAAATTAAAACATCGTCGCCGATTTCGGCCGTTTCGCCAATTACAACGCCGGTGCCGTGGTCAATTACCAACCGGCGGCCAATGGTAGCCCCCGGGTGAATTTCAATGCCCGTTTTGCGCACCGCCCGTTGGGAGATCCACCGTGCCAAAAATTTAAGGTTGTGCAAATAACACCAGTGGGCGCGCCGGTACATTCGAATGGCACGCACGCCGGGATACAGCAAAAAAATTTCCAGGCTGCTGCGGGCAGCCGGGTCCCGCTCTTTTACGGCGGCAATATCCTCTTTTATGCGTTCAAACATAAAATCACCCCTAAAAAATAAAATACCCCCGTGCATTGCACGGGAGGCGATTGTTTTTTTAAAAAACCGCGGTTCCACTCCGGTTTATTGCTTAGCCCAACAACACTGCTGCCCGGCCGGCCAAAGGGGCCAAAGGGGGCCAACTAACGCAGCCGTTTGCTGGTTTTTGGGCAAACGGCAAAGCGCTTACCCTGCTTTGGCTGTAACGGAGCCGCCGCAGACACCTACACACGCCGCCCGGAAAAACCCGGCCGCGCTTTAGCGCCCGTGCTTGGCAAACGCACTTTACACACCGCGCGCCTGCGGGCCTTTGCAGTTACCGGCCCGCTCCCTAAAGGGGCAAATGTGCTACTCTTTTTGCCTAAAAGCCGGCAAGAGCCAACCCTTTGTGCCGGTTTGGCGCCCGCCCGCCCAAGGTTGGCGAAAACCTAAAACCGAAGGGTTTTAAACTCGCCCGCCTCAACGCATTTTAAAATATAAAGCTTTTCTAATATTATACTCAAAAACGGCGCTTTTGTCCAGCCCCTATTTTGGGGCTTTTAAAATTTATTTTTGGGTGGTTAAAAATTTTCCGTTTTGCGCTAAGTACACCGCGCCGGAAAGAACCGCCATTAGGGTAGAAACCCACAAAAACACCGTGGTAATAAAGTTGGCCGCGGTGCAAAGCGTGCCGTAGCAGCTAAGGCCGCCAACAACGGGCAGCGAAAGCACATACTGCGCAAAAACGGCAAAAATAATGGCAACCATTTGGCAAACGGTTTTAACCTTTCCCCAGGCGTTGGCCGCAATAACCCGGCCGTTATCTACCGCCACCAGCCGCAGCGAGGCCATTAAAAATTCCCGCAGCATTACAATAAATGCAACCCAAACCGTGCCAACGCCAATGTTCAACACAATAAAGCCCAACAGCGCGGCCGTTGTTAGCATTTTGTCGGCCAGGGGGTCTAAAAATTTGCCAAAATCGGTAATTTGTTGGTACTTTCGGGCCAGGCGGCCATCTAATAAATCGGTTACGGAGGCAAAAATAAAAACCAACAGCGCCGCTAAATAGTGGTGCGGAAACTGCCACAGCAACAGCAGCATAAACACCGGCGTTAACAAAATGCGCAGCAGCGTTAATTTATTCGGCAGGTTCAAGGCCGTCCCCCTCCTTTAATTCCCCTAAAAGGTCATACTCTATTACATCATTTACACAAACCGTTACAAAAGTGCCGGGCTGCAGCGGCCGGTTGCTGTAAAAAAACACCTTGCCGTCAATATCCGGCGCGTCGGCAGCGCTGCGGCCGTAGTAGCATTTTATGTAATCGTCATACCCCTCTACCAAAACCTCTTGCTCGGTGCCAATTTTTTGCTGGTTTTTGCGGGCCGAAATGGTCATTTGGTCGTTCATAATATTCTCGGCGCGGTCCTGCCGCAATTGCTCCGGCACCTGGTTTGGCATTTTGGCAGCCAGGGTGCCCTCTTCGGCCGAATAGGCAAAGCAGCCTAAACGGTCAAACTCGGCGGCGCGCACAAACTCGCACAGCTCGGTAAAGGCGGCTTCATCCTCGCCGGGAAAGCCGGTAATTAAGGTGGTGCGCAGCGTTACGCCCGGCACCGTTTGCCGAATTTTTTGCAGCAGCGCCAGCAGCTCCTGCCGGTTGCCGGTGCGGTTCATGCGCTTTAAAATATCGGCGTTGCAGTGCTGAATAGGAATATCCAAATACTTTACCAGCTTGGGCTCGCTTTGCACCAAATTTAAAAGCTCCGGCGTAATGCGGTCGGGGTAGGTGTAAAGGGTGCGCACCCAGTGCAGTCCCGGAATTTTGCAAAGCCTTTGCAGCAGCTCGCACAGCTTGGGCTCGCCGTACAGGTCGGCGCCGTAATTAGTGGTATCCTGCGCTACTACCACCAGCTCTTTTACGCCGGCGGCGGCCAGCTCCTCGGCCTCTTTTACGCAATCCTCCAGCGGAACACTGCGAAAGCGGCCGCGTATGGCCGGAATGGCGCAGTAGGTGCAGCAGTTATCGCACCCCTCGGCCACCTTTAGGTAGGCCGTGTAGGGCGGGGTTGTTAAAATGCGCTTGCCGGTAAGCGGCAGCTGCGTTTTTTCGGCGTAAAGCGAGCGACCTGCCGTTTTGGCCAGCACCTTTTGCACGGTTTCTACCAAACTTTCCATGCAGCCAAGGCCCAGCACGCAATCTACCTCGGGCATTTGGGTTAAAATTTCGTCTTTATAACGCTCTGCCAAACAACCGGTTACAATAAGCGCCTTTAGGCTGCCGGTTTTTTTGTACTCGGCCGCTTCAATAATATTCTCAATGGCCTCGGTTTTGGCCGATTCAATAAACCCGCAGGTGTTTACAATAATAACATCTGCCTGCCGTTCGTCCCCGGTAAGCTCCCAGCCGGCAGCCGCCAGTTTGGCCAACATCCGCTCGGCGTCCACCTGGTTTTTGGGGCACCCTAATGAGATCATTCCGATTTTTGGCATGGTTAAACTTCTCCTTTAAAAATGCGCTGAATTTTGCCGCTGAAATTGGCGCGGCTGGCCTAAACCTTGCCCGCTATTTGCGCCCTTGCGGCGGCAATGGCCGCCCGCGCGGCCGAAAAGCTAAAGCCCCGCCGCACCAGCGCGGCGGTTGTTTTACGAATATCCTGCGGGTCGGTTATTTTTTGCGCGTACCTTTTTAAAACCAGGGCGGTGGCTTTTTCCTCCTCGTTTTCGGTAAAAAAGCGCTGCACAGCCGCCTCGGCAACGGCCCGCTCCAGCCCCTTTTGCTGCATTTTTTGCGTGGCCGCCCGGGCCGAAAGCCCCTTGGCGTTTAACGCCTGCGCCAGGCGCTCGGCGTAGTGTTCATCGTTTAAATAACCGCGCTGCCGCATTTGGGTTACGGCAAACTCGGCCGGCACGGCGCCAAAAACGGGGCGCAGCTTTTGGTACAGCCCGCGGGTCGAATAATCGGCCGAGGCTAAGTGCCACACGGCCCTTTCCTTTGCGCGAAAGCAAAGTGAGACCTTTATAAGCTGCTGCACATCATTGGCGCTTAGCGCGTCTCCAACCGCCAAATTCAACCGCTCAATAATAGTGCGATCTACCAGCGGCTGGCCGTTTTCAAGCTCCGGCAGCAGGCTGCGGCGGTCCTCCTCGTACACGGTAAGGTCGGGCGGCGGCGCCAGGCAAACCCGCGCCAAGTGGCGGCGGCGGGGTTCTATTGACTGTATTTTGTGCATGGTTTATCATGACGCGTTAATCGTCTACGGCAACATCAATGCTAATGTGCTTTTGGGGCGGCTCCGGCAATTCCTCATCCGGCACGCCAACCGTAGGCTCGCCGGCCTTGGGAGCCTTGCGCTTGGCGGCCTGCTCCTCCTGCTGGGCGTGCACGGCGGCGTAAATTTTTTCCTCAATTTCGTTTGCCAATTGCTCGTCGGCCTCTATTACCTGTTTGGTATTTTCGCGGCCCTGGCCTAATTTGGCCTCGCCGTAATAGTAAAACGCGCCGGAACGCCGCAGCACCTTGTACTCAACGCCCAAATCAATCAGCTCGCCGGATTTTGAAATGCCCTTGCCGTACATAATATCAAACTCGGCGGTTTTAAAGGGGGGTGCCACCTTGTTTTTAACCACCTTGGCCCGGGTGTGCGAGCCGATCATCTCGGTGCCGCTTTTTAGGGTTTCTACCTTGCGAATATCAATACGCACGCTGGCAAAAAACTTTAAGGCGCGGCCGCCGGTGGTGGTTTCGCTGCTGCCGTACATTACGCCAATTTTATCGCGCAGCTGGTTAATAAAAATGGCAATGCAGTTGTATTTAGAAATGGTGCCGGTAAGCTTACGCAGCGACTGCGACATCAGCCGGGCCTGCAGGCCTACATGGCTGTCGCCCATATCGCCCTCAATTTCGGCCTTTGGCACCAACGCGGCAACCGAGTCTACTACTACAATATCAATTGCGCCGGACATAACCAGCGCCTCGGTAATTTCCATGGCCTGCTCGCCGGTATCGGGCTGGGAAACCAGCAGCTGGTCAATATCTACCCCTAAGCTTTCGGCGTAAACCGGGTCTAAGGCGTGCTCTACATCAATAAACGCGGCCTTGCCGCCCTTTTTTTGCATTTCGGCAACGGCGTGCAGCGCAATGGTGGTTTTACCGGAGGATTCCGGCCCGTAAATTTCGGTAATACGGCCGCGCGGCAGGCCCCCAATTCCCAGCGCCAGATCTAACGAAAGCGACCCGGTAGAAATGTGCTCTACGTTCATAGAAACATTCTCCCCCAGCCGCATGACCGTGCCGCTGCCGTACTTTTTTTCCAGCTGCTCAATCGCGGTGGAAAGCGCCTTGGCCTTTTCGTCGGCATTCGCGCCAACCTTACCTACAAATTTTTTCTCCTTTGTTGCTGCCATGCTTGTAACATCCCTTCTAAACTAAAATCTTGCTTATTATTTTATTATATATTCAATTTAATGAAACCGTTTCATGAAACGGTGTTTTCACGGTGCGTTGAACCGTAGCGCGCGCCAAATCTGTATTTTTCGCCGCCCTGCAAAACGGCGGCTTTGCCCAATTTTTTGCAGAGCGCCAATTTACGGGCCGGGCGGCAGGAACGCAGGTGATCCTAACGGATTCCCAAGGCTTTTTACAAGGCTTGCACTTAAATTTGCTTTAAAATTGGCGTTCCTACGCGGGTGCCGCGGTTAACCCGGCAGCTGCCCGCCAACCACCCGCTCAATGCCGTTTAGATCCTTTTGCACCAGCAAATTGCGGTAGCCCGCCGCCTGCAAAAGCGCGCAAACGGGCTTAAACTGGTAAATGCCAACCTCAAACAGCAGCCAGCCGCCCGGGGCTAAAACGCGTTTTGCGGTTTGCACCAGCCGGCGGTAAAAGTAAAGGCCGTCGGCCCCGCCGTTTAGCGCCATGGCCGGCTCCCGCTGCACCTCCGGCGCAAGGGTTTTTAAATCTTTTTTAGGAATATACGGTGGGTTGCAGGCAATAACGGTAGGGGCGGCGCCCTGCGGCGGCTGCCACAAAAACGCGTTTTGCAGCACCGGCTGCACCTGCACGCCGTTTAATAAAATGTTTTTGCAAAGGTAGGCGTAGGCCCGCTTGCTTTTTTCTACCGCAAAAACCTTAGCCCCCGGCAGGTTTTTGGCCGCCGCAATGGCAACGGCGCCGCTGCCGGAACAATAATCGGCAATTACGGGGGCTTTTTGCCCGGCCGCCTTTTGCAGCAGCTGCTGCACCAAAATTTCGGTATCGGCCCGCGGAATTAACACCCCCGGCCCCACCAGCAGCTCTACATTGTAAAACGACCACCGCCCCAAAAGGTATTGCAGCGGCTGGCCCTGCTGCCGCCGGCGTACCAGGCTTTGCAGCCTACGCTGCTGCCCGGCGGTAAGGGCGGCCTGCCGGTTTAGGTAAAGCCGGGTTTTAGTAACCCCCAGCACGCTGCAAACCAGCTCGGCGGCCTCAAACGCGGCGTCGGGCGTAACGGCGGTTAGGGCAGCCTCGGTGCTTTTTAGCGCCGCTGCTGCCGTTACGCTTACCAACGGTCCTTTTCCGGGTCGTCCGGAATAACCTGCTTTAGCGCGCAAATGGCAACCTCTAACATACGGTCATCCGGCTCTTTGGTAGTAATGCGCTGCACCCAAAGCCCCGGTGTTGCAATCATCTTGGTTAAAAAATTATCGTACCGGCCGCAAAGCTTTATAAGCTCGTAGCCAAGGCCGCACACCAGCGGCACAATTAAAATTTTTAACAGCACCCACAGCAGCCGGTAATTGGCAACCGCGGGGAACAGCGCCAGCACCACATACCCCAGCGCAATACCAACAAACAGCATTAGCACCATAAACGAGGTGCCGCAGCGCGGGTGAAACCGGGTTTGCCGGCGGCAGTTTTCTACCGTAAGCTCGGCGCCGCTCTCGTAACAAAAAATGGTTTTATGCTCGGCCCCGTGGTACTGAAACACGCGTTTAATATCTTTGGTTTTAGAAACCAAAACTAAATACAAAATAAAAATAGCAATTTTTAAAAGTCCCTCTACCAACGGCTTTAACCAGCCCGAAACCGCCCCGCCGGAAAGGGTTTTAATTAGGTCGAACACCCGCGCGGGCAGCCACATAAACAAAAACAGCGCCAGCGCCACGCCCAGCACGCAGCCCACAACCATTACCCCGGTCATAGCCGCGTTAGAAACCTTTTCTTTTTGCTTTGGTTCGGCGGCCAATTTAGCCGTTGTGCCCCCCGTTGTTTTGGGGTCGGCTGCCGGTGCTGCGGCCGGCTGCTGTGGGTCTGTTTGTTCTAAGCTTTGCTCCAAACCCGGTTGCTCCAATTCGGAGTGTTCCAGCTCGGCTTGCTCCAAGTGGGCTTGCTCCGGGCTTTTGGGTTCAAAGCTTGCCGGCTCCGGCCCGGCCTGCGCCAAGTTGGCTTGCTCCGGGCCTGTAACCGGTTCCGGCTCGGCGGCCGTTTCAACGCTTTGAGCCTGCTCGGGGTTTATTTTAAGCGCTGCAGCCGGCGCGGGGCTTGCGCCCTGTTCGGTGCCCGCCCCAAACTCGGCTTTGGCGTCCGGCTCGGTGCCAGCGGCCGGTTCGTTGGCCGGTTTGCCGGCCTTTTTAGCAGCCTTTTTAGCCTTTTTTTCGGCCTCCTGCTGCTCCTCTAACTCGGTCATGCCGGAAAGGTCGGCCGAGCGCATGAGCGATTTATACCCGGTGATCATAGAGTTTATAAACCCCACCACCCCGCGTAGTACCGGCAGGCGCAAAATTTTGTGCTTTTTGGCCCAGCCGTTTTCCAAAACGGGCTCCGACCGAATGGTGCCGTCGGTGTACCGCACCGCCAGCACGGTTTTATCCGGCCCTTTCATCATAATGCCCTCAATTAACGCCTGGCCGCCAATGGTTGTTTTTTTCATTTACCGTTTTCCTTTCCGTTATGCTTGCTCGGTTGGTTTTTCCTCGGGCGAATATTCCGGCAAAACCACGGTTACAGTGGTGCCAACATTCTCTTTACTCTCTAAAAACAGCAGTCCGTTATGCTGCTTAATAATTTCATCGGCCACGGCCAGCCCAATGCCCGAGCCGCGCACCGTAGTGTTCGATTTAAAAAACTTTTCCTTTACGCGGTCAATATCCTGCTCCGGAATTCCCACCCCGGTGTCGGAGACCTTAACATAAAGGCAGCCCTCCTCCTCGTGCACCTCTACCAGCACGTGGCCGCCGGAGGTGGAATATTTAATGGCGTTATCAATAATATTAATAAACACCTGCTTTAATCGGCCGGCGTCGCCCATAATGGGCGGCAGCTCCGCCGGGCAAAGCACGGTAAATTCCAGGCCGCTTTTGCGGGCCACCTCGGTGTACATGGCGGCGGCCTCCTGCACAACGGGCGGCAGCTGAATTTGCGCTTTTCGCACCGAAAGCCGGCCCGACTGCATTCGCGAAAAATCTAAAAGGTCCTCTACCAAACCGGTTAGCCGCTCCGACTCCTTCAGCACAACCTCCAGCCCTTTTTTTACCAGCTCATCGTCGCTCCCTACGGCCATTTTGGCTGTTTCGCCCCAGCCCTTAATGGCGGTAAGCGGGGTGCGCAGCTCGTGCGAGACCGAGGAGATAAAATTGTTTTTTAAGGTTTCCGACTGGCTCAACTCGCTGGCCATGTAGTTAATGGTGTCGCACAGCTCGCCAATTTCGTCTTTATCCCCGCCCTCTATGCGGGCGTTAAAATCGCCCATGGCAATTTTTCGGGCCGCGTCGCTTACCTTTTGCACCGGCCGCACAATAGACTGCACAAAATAAAGCCCCGAAATGGCCGTAAACAAAATAATGCCAAGGCCAATTAGCACGCAAATTACAATTAAGGTTACAATGTTTTTATTTACCCGGCTAAGCGATATAACCCAGCGCACCGCCCCGTTAGAGCCGTTGCCGTAATCGCCCAAAACGGTTGTTTGGGCCATAACCGATTCCCCCAGCTGCGTGCGGGAGGTTGCCCAGGCTGTGTGTGTATTGGCCGTTAGGGCGGCCGTGTAATCGGGCATGGGGTCTTGCGAGGGCTCAAACCCGTTAGAGGTATACAGCACCATGCCGCTGCTGTTAATTACCTGAACCTCCATTTGGTCTTTAGCCTCAAAATTTTCTACAAACTGGCGGGCCGCCGTGCGAAAATTCTCCTGCGAGGCGGTTGCCAGCAGCGAAAAGCCCTGGCAAAGCTCGTTGGCCTTGCTGCGGGCCGCGTTGTAATAATAGGTGCGAATAAAAACGCCCAAAAACACCTCTACCACGGCTACTACAATAATAACAACCGAAAGAATGTTAATCAGCCAGTGGCGAACAATTCCGTCCAGCCGCAGCTTGGTCATGGCGTTTTCCCCTTTTACAAAAATCTTTAAAGGCTTCAATTTCCGGTGCTCCATTTATACCCCATGCCCCAAACCGTTAGCAGATGCTTGGGGTTTGAGGGGTCGTCCTCAATTTTAATACGCAGCCGACGAATGTTCACATCTACAATTTTTTCCTCGCCGTAAAAGGCCTCGCCCCAAACGCGGTTTAAAATGTCAATGCGGTCCAGCGCCGTATCCGGGTTGGTAAAAAAGTATTCAATAATTTGGAACTCCACCTGCGTCAGCTCAATGTTTTTACCGTTTTTAGAAAGGGTGCGGCGGCGGGTATTCAGCTTAAATTCGCCCAGCGCAATTTCGTCGCCGGCGGCCTTTTTCTCCCCCGCGGTGCGGCCAACATCTACCCGGCGGTATAAAGAATCTACCCGCGCCAAAAGCTCCGACGGGCTAAAGGGCTTGGTAATGTAGTCGTCGGCGCCCAGCATTAAGCCGCTTACCTTGTCAATCTCCTGCGTGCGGGCGGTCAGCATAATAATCCCTAACGAGGGGGAGCGGCTGCGCAGCTCCCGGCACAGGGTCAGCCCGTCCATTCCCGGCATGGAAATATCCAGCAGTGCAATGTCAAAATCCTTTTGCTCCTCGTAAAGGCGCAGCGCGTCCTCGCCGTTGCCGGCCTCTACCGTGTCGTACCCCACCCGCTTTAGGTTAATAACCTCAAATTCGCGAATGGCTACCTCGTCCTCTACTACTAAAATCTTTTTCATTCACAGCTTCCTTTCCGCCTTTTTGCGCCTTGTGGCTGTTAAATTCGTTTTTGATTTGGGCTGCCCGGCTAAACCAAAGCCTGCCAAAGCCGCCAAAGGTACCTAAAAGCAATGCGGTTAAACCCCGCCGGCTTCGCGCCAAAGGCAAGCCCGCCGTTTTAAGGCAAGCAGCCAAAACGGCCGCAGCCCCGCCCGGTAAAGCGCCCGCCGGCCAAAAGCAGCTTGGTTAAAGCCGGCCAAACAACCAACCGTAAAGCCCCGGCAAAACAAATGACCCTTTATTACCGGGCTAAAAGCACCCGAAAAGCGCCAATTGGCCCAAAGCCCCAAACGGCCTTTGGGACCGAAAAACCTTGCCGCGTTACGGTTTTAACGCTACTGTATTAAGTGAAAAATGCTTTTCATCTCGGTTTGGCTTACAGCTTCCTCCCCGCTGTAAACCCCCTGCATGGCAATAAAAACCGTGCTGTTTTTGCGGGCAAGCTCAAAGTAAGCGTCGCTGCCGGCGTCGGCCTTGCTCCACTCGGTTTCGGCCACGGCGCGTATGCGCACCAGCTCGGTGGGGGTCTGCTGCTCGCCGCTTTGCAGCAGCACGGCGCAGCTGCGGCTTTCCGGCTCCCGCTGCACGGTAATTTTGCCCTCCCACCTTTTGGGCAGGGTAAAGTAATAGCCGTCGGTGTAGTTCATGGCGGCCACCAGCGTTACCACCAGCTGCTCGCCGTCGTAGCTGCTCCAATCGGTTAAATTCATTTGGGGTACCCCCGCGCTAGAGGGCACCGCCTTGCGGCTCGGCTGCCGCATTACGGGAATATCTAAAAAGCCGTCCTCGTTTATATCGCAGCACACCGCCGAGGAGGAGCGAAAGGTTGCCAGCTGCCCGCCGTTTGCCTGCTGCAGCAGCGGGTTGGTAAGCTGGTTGTTTTTAAAAAACAGCACCTCGGTTTGCATGCCGTTGGTTAGGGTAGAATCTACAAAAACGGCCGGCGTGCCGCCCGTAAGGCGGGAAAGCTGCGGTGCCGAAAACGCCGTTGCCGCCCCGTTTAACGCGCAGCTGCTAACCGTGCGAAACGCGTTATTCTCGTACGAAAGCACCTTTGCAACCGCCTCTTTTTTATCGGCATTGTGGCTTAAAATAAAAAGGTCATTTCCGCCGTTTTGGCGCAGCTTTCCGCACAAAAATTCGGTGTACGGCTCCTGCGTGTGGGCGCTTAGCGATTCGCCGCTTAGGCTGTAAACAACGGCCTTTTTTTCAATGTTCGAGTAAATGTTCCAGCCCACAACAATTTCCCGCGTGCCGTCGCCGTCCAAGTCGCAAAAACCAACCTTTTCAACCCCAACGGCCGCAATTTGCACATCGCTGTAGGTCACCCAGCTTTCATCTACCTTTTTCATTAAATTCAGGTGCATAGCGCTAATATTATCGGCCCCGGTAACGCTGTAAAGCGCCAGGGCAAACTCTTTTTTGCCGTTTTCAAACAAATCGGCCAAAATGTAGGCCGAGCGGTATTCCCCCGCCGTAGGGTATTTTAGGGTGTAGCTGCCCTTAACATACTCCTTTAGCGTTTTTTCAACCAGCTGCATATCTCCGCTAACGCCGGGCGGCGCAAGCAGGCTGCCGTTGCCGGTTTTGGGGGAGCAGCCTGCCAGCAAAACCGCCGCCGCAACGCTTAAAACCAAAGCCGTTATTTTTTTTAAATGCCAAGCATTAAAATACCGAGTATTAAAATGCCGGGCCTTAAAACGCTGCCAATTAAAACGCTGCAAATTAAAACGCTGCAAATTTGCACCTCCCTTTTTTGTTTTGGCCTACGCCTTGCCGTAGGTTTTAATGTACTCAATTAATTCTAAAACGTTGGGGGTGGTCTGCTTTGGCGCGGCAACCCCAACAATGCGCCGCAGCTTCGGCGTAATGGGGTAAATGCAAACGCCTGACTGTTCCTTACCGCGCAGACAAAGCTCGGTCATAACCGTAACGCCAAGCCCCTGCGCCACCATAGAGATCAGCACCGTATCATCTGCGCTGTTCAGGTGGATCCCCTCGTTTAAATCCAGCCCCGGCAGCCGCTCAATTTGCGATTTCAGCTCGTTTAACTGAATCATAATAAACGGGTGCTGCAGCAGCTCCTTTAATGCAATGGTCCCGTTTTCCGGCACGGGAAACCCGGCCGGCACCACCGCCATAAACCGGTCCTCCCAAATAGGGGTAAACCGAAAGCCGTGCTTGCGAGAATCGTCCAGCAGGGCCAAATCAATTTCGCCCTTGTCCAGCCATTCCGGCACCTCGGCGCCCCCCACGCGAATTGAAACGGTAACGCCCGGGTGGTCCTGCCGAAACTTTTTTAAAACCGGCGGCAGCAAATTGCCCGCCAAGCTGGAAAAGGTACCAATGCGAATCGAATCGGTTTGCCGGTTTAGCGCCCGCGCCCGGCTTTTTAGGGCGTGACAATCCTTAACCGTTTGCTCAATCAGCGGCAACAGATCCCGTCCGTCCTTAGAAACGGTAACGCCGCGGTAGTTTCGGTCTAACAAACGGCAGCCCAGCTCCTTTTCCAGCCCGTTTACCATTTGCGTCAGGCCCGATTGCGTACAGCCCATTTCCTCCGCCGCGCGGCAAAAGCTGCCGGTGCGCACAATGGTCATTAAAGCCTCCAGCTTTTTGTCATCCACGGTGTCACCCCCAATAACGCCAACAAATTTGCGGGAATTGATATTAGAAATATTTATACCCACTTTATTATAATGTATTGCGCGGCTTTATGCAAGTGTTTCGCAAAATATTTTTTCTAATTTTTACCGTTTGTTAACAGTTTTTTCGGTCCCTTTGCCGGCCGGCGTGCCAAGGGTCGGCTGCCGGTTAAAAAAGCCGGCTTCCGCCCTTAAAAACGGGCAAAGCTTAGTGCTGAGCGGCGTAGACGAAAACGGCCGCGACGCGTTTAACCGGCTTTCGGCCCTTTGCTTAAAGGCCTTGGGCAGCCTGAAAATAATTGACCCCAAAATGAACCTGCGGGTAAGCAAAAGCACGCCGCTTAGGGTTTACGAGCAGGGCAGCGAGCGAACCAAAGCCTGAATATACAGTATTCGCTAACAAGGCCGCAGCAGGTGTAGGACAGCAGGGTTGGCTGCGGTAGCCGCTTAACCAATGTGCAACATTTTTAACTCTTTCGGCCAAATTCTTTCATCAGCCTTTAAAATATCCAAACGGTATTAATTTTTATACAATTTGTAACTTGCCTTTTCAGCCACTCCATTTTCCCCCGCTCATACCCTCCCATTGCGGAGGGTATTTTTAATTTTTTAGATGTTTTTTAGGGGTCGGTTTTAAATTTTTTCAGCCAATGCCCTTTTTAGCTGCTCCATTAGTTTTGTTTACCGCCAAGCGCAAACCAAAGTTAGGGCATTGGGCAGCGGTTGCTTTGCCCGCCTAAAAGCTGTTGGCTTGTTACTTGCTTTTGCTGCTTTTAATTTTTTAAAGCTTTGCTAATATTTTAAAACGCAGTGGAAATACTTTTATTACAAAAGTTGTGTAATAGGAGAGAAAGAGTATGGAGCTGTTGAACCACTGCCTGCTGGCTTTTTTAGTTGGCGGCGCCCTTTGCCTTATTGGCCAGGTTTTTATTGATTTTACTAAGCTAACCCCCGCCCGCATTTTGGTGGGCTTTGTTGTAGGCGGCGTGCTGCTTACAGCCGTTGGGCTGTACGAACCGCTGGTGCAGCTTGCCGGGGCCGGCGCCACCGTTCCGCTTTCCGGCTTTGGGTATTCGTTAGCTAAGGGGGTAGAAAAAGCCGTGCAGCAATATGGGTTACTTGGGGCGCTTTCGGGCGGTCTTACTGCCACCTCGGCCGGCATAACCGCCGCCATGTTTTTTGGGTATTTGTCCTCGTTTTGCAGCAAGCCCGGCCCCCGCAGCTATTAACTTCTTCTGTCATTAGCCGCCCCCTGCTATGAACCGCCCGCAGCTATGAAAGGCTTTGCAAATTCCCGCCCGGCTCTGTTTTGGGGGCTTTGGCTTTTTCTCTTTGCCCCGCAGCCTTTAATGTTTTAACAGCTTGTGCTTGGTCCATTCTGCCTTGGCTGCCGCTTTTGCCTTGACTCCACCGGTTTTCTCCATTTCATTTCCGCGGCAGTAACGCAATTTTTATTCGCAAAGGCTTGGCCGCCCTTTGCCCCAAGCCTTTGCCCGCCCGCTTTTTTGCCAAATGTTTCATGTGAAACAATGTAAAGTGCGGCCGATCAAGTTTAACATTTGTGTAAGTTTATCAGTTGCTGTTTCGGGTAAATGTTTCACATGAAACATTTACTTTTTTATTGCTGCGCTATTTACTTTTTGCAAATCTGTGGTATAATGGTATTTGTAATTTTCAAATGGTAAGGAGGGTTCTTTTGGGTAAGATCATTGCAATTGTAAACCAAAAAGGCGGCGTTGGTAAAACAACAACCGCCGTTAATTTAGCGGCCGGCTTAGGGCTGCACCGCAAAAAGGTGTTGTTGGTAGACGCCGACCCGCAGGGCAACACCACCAGCGGCTACGGCATTAACAAACGGGAATCTACCGCCTCTACCTACGATATGCTCATGGGCGAACAGCCGGTACGGGAGCTGATAACCGCCACCAAATTTAAAGGCGTTTCTATGATTCCCTCCTCAATGGATCTGGCCGGGGCCGAAATTGAGCTGACCAACCGTGAGGATCGCGTTTACCGCATGAAAAACAATTTACTGCAGCTGCGCGGCGAGTACGATTACATATTAATTGATTGCCCGCCGTCTTTAGGGCTGATTACACTGAACGCCTTAACCGCAGCCGACAGCTTTTTGGTCCCCATTCAGTGCGAGTACTTTGCGTTAGAGGGGCTTTCGCAGCTTATGGCAACCATGCGGCAGGTAAAGCGCAGCTATAATCCGGAGCTGGAATTAGAGGGCGTGCTGCTAACCATGTTTGACGGCCGTTTAAACCTGACCCAGCAGGTGGTGGCCGAAATTAAAAAGTTTTTTGGCAAAAAGCTGTATTCCACCGTTATTCCGCGTTCGGTGCGCCTTTCCGAGGCCCCAAGCTACGGGCTGCCGGTGCAGTATTACGACCCCAAGGGCAAGGGTGCCGACCGTTATAACGCCCTGGCCAAAGAGGTTATTAAAAAATCGTAGCCCATTACCGTTTTCTTATGGCGGTATTCAGCGCCAACACCAGCAGGCTTGGCTTTTCCTTTCTTTACCGGTAAGATTTTGCTTTTAACCGGCAAGGGATTGTTGGGACATAAGCAACAAGCCACAAACAATATTGAATAGTTTTAAGAGTAATGTTTCATGTGAAACATTTTGCACGGAGGTTAAACTATGGCAGCAAAAAAAAGCGGCTTAGGCCGGGGTTTAGACTCTTTATTTGCCGAAAACGCAACCGACAACAACAGCACCGCCCAGCTGCGTTTAAGCGAAATTGAGCCCAACCGCGACCAACCGCGAAAGCATTTTGACGAAGAAGCCCTTTCGGAATTAGCCGCCAGCATTAAAGAGCATGGCCTGCTGCAGCCCATTGTTGTACGGCCTATGCCGGGCGGAACCTACCAAATTGTTGCGGGCGAGCGCCGTTGGCGCGCCAGCCGTTTGGCAGAGCTCAACAAGGTGCCGGTAATTATTAAGGATCTATCGGACAAAGAGGCCATGGAGCTGGCTTTAATAGAAAACCTGCAGCGCCGCGACCTTAACCCGGTGGAGGAGGCCGAGGGCTACAACCGCCTGATGCAGGAGTTCCGCCTAACGCAAGAGCAGGTTGCCGAGCGGGTTGGAAAATCTCGCCCCGCGGTAACCAACGCCCTGCGGCTGCTAAATTTGCCGGGCGACCAGCTGCAAGCGCTAAGCGAGGGCAAAATTTCGGCCGGGCACGCCCGGGCGCTGCTGGCCTTTAAGCAGCCGGAAAACGAGCAGGAGGCTTACATAGCCGCGTTAAACGGCGCCTCGGTTCGGCAAATTGAGGCTATGGCTAAAGCCGAGGGCAAAGCCAAAGCCGAAAGGGCCCCAAAAAAGCGGGATAGCTTTTTTAGCGAGGTAGAGCTGGCCTTTCAAAACGAGATGCACCGCAAGGCCGTTGTAAAAGCCGCCGGCAAAGGCAAGGGCACCATTACCTTAGAGTTTTATAATAAAGAAGAACTGAAAGAAATTGCAAACCGTGTAATCGGTAAGCAATGGTAATAAAGGAGAAGGTATTATGTTAGACATTAAATTTGTACGCGCAAACGCCGAAAAGGTTAAAGCCGCTGTTCGCTCGCGAAACGGAAATTTAGACGCCCAAATTGACGAGCTGCTGGAAATTGATAACGAGCGCCGCGACCTGACCGCCAAGGTAGAAAAAATGAAGGCCGAGCAAAACGTGGCCTCTAAGCAAATTCCCGCCTTAAAAAAAGAGGGCAAGGATGTTTCCGAAATCATGGCGCGCATGAAAACCATCTCCGACCAGATTAAAGAGATCTCTGCCGAGCTTTCGGCTTTAGAAGACCGCCAAAAGCAAATTATTATGATTATTCCCAACGTTCCGCACGAAAGCGTGCCCATTGGTAAGGACGATAGCGAGAATAAAGAGATGCGCCGCTTTTCGGAGCCGAAAAAGTTTGATTTTGCGCCCAAAGCCCACTGGGATATTGGCGCCGATTTAAAAATTTTAGACCCCGAGACCGCCGCCAAGGTTACCGGCGCCCGGTTCCACTTTTATCGCGGCCTGGGCGCCCGACTGGAGCGCGCCATTATTAACTATTACTTAGATACCCACACCGCGCACGGCTACACCGAAATTTTACCCCCGTTTATGGCCAATCGCGCCTCTATGACGGCTACCGGCCAGCTTCCGAAGTTTGAGGAGGACGCCTTTAAGCTAACCAACGATTACTTTTTAATTCCAACCGCCGAGGTGCCGGTAACCAACATGCACCGGGACGAGATTTTAGACGGCAACAAGCTGCCTATTAAATATTGCGCCTATTCGGCCTGCTTCCGTGCCGAGGCCGGCAGCGCCGGGCGCGATACCCGCGGCCTGATTCGCCAACACCAGTTTAATAAGGTAGAGCTGGTTAAATTCGCCAACCCCGAAAACTCTTACGAGGAGTTAGAGGCCCTAACGCGCGACGCCGAGCGCGTTTTGCAGGGCTTGGGTCTGCCGTACCGCGTGGTTTGCCTTTGCAGCGGCGATTTAGGCTTTTCCTCGGCCAAAACCTACGATATAGAGGTTTGGATGCCCTCCTACGGCCGGTATGTTGAAATTTCCAGCTGCTCTAATTTCGAGGATTTCCAAGCCCGCCGCGGCTCTATCCGCTTTAAAAAGGATGTTAAGGAAAAAGCCCAGTTTGTGCACACCTTAAACGGCTCCGGCGTTGCCGTAGGCCGCACCGTTGCCGCTATTTTAGAGAATTACCAAAACGCCGACGGCACCGTAACCGTGCCCAAAGCGCTGGTACCGTACATGGGCTGCGAGGTTATTGGCAAGCAGGAATAATAGGAAATAAATACGGGCTGTAGTTTTATAAATACAGCCCGTATTATAAAGGAAAATTTATGCAACAGTTAGATACCATTGCCGCCATTATTACCCCGCCGGGGGAGGGTGGCATTAGCGCCATTCGGCTTTCGGGCAGCCGTGCGGTAGAAATTGCCGAAAAAATTTTTACCCCCAAGCAGCCGGGCAAAACCTTGGCCGGTATGAAAGGCTACACCGCTGCCTTTGGCACCCTGCACCAAAACGGCACCCCGCTGGATGAGGGCATTGCCCTTGTTTTTCGCGCCCCCAAAAGCTACACGGGGGAGGATTGCGTAGAGCTTTCGGTGCACGGCGGCAGCTTTTTAATTCGCCAGGTGCTGCGGGCCGCGCTGCAGGCCGGTGCCCGCGCTGCCGAGGGCGGCGAGTTTACCAAGCGCGCCTACCAAAACGGCAAGTTGGATTTAGCCGAGGCCGAGGCCGTTATGGGCTTAATTCACGCAACGGGCAGCCAGGCGCTGAATATTGCCACGCGCAACAAAAGCGGCGCCGTTTCTAAAAAAATTAACCAAATAATTGCCGGGCTGTTAGATTTAGCGGCGCAGATCGCCGTATTTTCCGACTACCCGGAGGATGACACCCTGCACCTTAGCCAAAGCGATTTTGCAGCCGGGCTGCAAACCGCTTTGCAGCAGCTAACCCTATTAATTAAGCATTACGACAGCGGAAAGTACCTAACCGGCGGGGTAAACACCGTTATTGTCGGCAGCCCCAACGCGGGTAAATCAACCCTAATGAACCTGCTTTCGGGCACCGAGCGCTCTATTGTAACCAACATTGCCGGCACCACGCGGGATGTTATTGAGCAAACCGTGCAGTTAGGCAATTTTACGCTGCATTTGGCCGATACCGCCGGAATACACAAAACCGGCGATGCGGTAGAGCAATTAGGCATTCAAGCTGCGCTAAACCGGCTAAGCACGGCCGAGCTTTGTTTAGCGGTGTTTGATACCGCCCGCCCCCTAACGGCCGACGATAAAGCTCTGCTGCAGCAGGTAAGCAAAAAAAACACCCTGCTGGTGTTAAATAAAACCGATCTGCCCGCCGCCGAAAGCCGGGCGGCCCTAAAACAAAGCGGATTAAGCTTTGTAGAAATTTCAGCCCTAAACGGCACCGGCCGGCAAGAGCTGGAGCAGGCCATTGCCAAGCTGCTTGGCACCGCGGCGTTAGACCCCAACGCCGAAATTTTGGGCAGCGAGCGGCAGTACGCCTTGGTTTGCCGGGCTAAAAACGCGGTAGACGAGGCCTTAACCGCCCTGCAAAGCGGCGTTACGCTGGACGCGGTTGGCGTTTTAACCGACGAAGCGTTAGCCGCCCTTTACGAGCTAAACGGCAAAAAGGTTACCGTAGAGGTGGCCAACCAGGTTTTTAAAAACTTTTGCGTTGGCAAATAGCCGTTGTGCAAAACAAACCGGCAAACCCCTGCCCCAAAGTGCTGCTTGTCTGCCTTTGGTTTGGCGGCCTTTCAGCCGCTTATTTTGGCCTTAAAAAAGGCAACACCAACACCCCTTTTTAAGGCGCTGCATTTAAACCGGTTTTAACAGCGGTATTTTGAATATTCTATTTTAACAGTTCTGTTTGAATAAACCTGTTATAACAATATTGTTTTAATCATTCTGTTTTTAATCATTTATTTTTAAAAATATGATTTAACAATTCTATTTTAACAATCAGCCGGCGGAAAACCCGCCAATTAAAGGAAGATGTTATGAACTACTTTGCCGGCAATGCAGATGTTGCCGTAATTGGCGCCGGGCACGCGGGGGTAGAGGCCGCTTTGGCCGCTGCCCGCCTGGGCGCCCAAACGCTTTGTTTTACCATTAATTTAGATTGGGTGGGCAATATGCCCTGCAACCCCTCTATCGGCGGAACTGCAAAAGGCCACCTGGTGCGGGAGCTGGACGCTTTAGGCGGCGAGATGGGCAAGGCGGCCGACGCCAACACCCTGCAAAGCCGCATGCTAAACCGGGGCAAAGGCCCGGCGGTGCACAGCCTGCGCGCCCAAATTGACCGCCGGCGTTACAGCGGCTACATGAAGCACGCCTTAGAGCTGCAAAAAAACCTAACCGTTCGCCAGTGCGAAATTACCGCGTTAGAGCGGCAAAACAACAAATGGCTGCTAACAACCAACTTTGGCGCGCAGTACCTGGTTTCGTGCGTGGTGCTGGCAACCGGCACCTTTTTAAAGGGCAAAATTTTTGTGGGCGAGGTTCACTACGAGGGCGGGCCGGACGGCACCTTTGCCGCTAAAAGCCTTTCCGCCTCGCTGCTAAAATTGGGGCTGCCGCTGCGCCGCTTTAAAACCGGCACCCCCGCGCGGGTGCTTAAAAGCAGTATAGATTTTTCTAAAACCGAGGTGCAGTACGGCGACGACGACCCCATTCCCTTTAGCTTTAGCACCAAAACGCCGCCCAAAAACACGGTTTGCTGCTACATGACCTACACCAACCAAAAAACCAAAGAGGTTATTTTAAAAAATCTGCACCGCTCCCCCCTTTACGCCGGGGAGATTGAGGGCGTTGGCCCGCGCTATTGCCCCAGTATTGAAGATAAAGTGGTACGGTTTAAGGATAAAGAGCGCCACCAGCTGTTTATTGAGCCCTGCGGGGCCGATACCGAGGAGATGTACCTGCAGGGAATGTCCTCCTCCCTTCCGGAGGAGGTGCAGGCCGAATTTTACCACACCATTAGCGGGTTAGAGCAGGTTAAAATTATGCGCAACGCCTACGCCATTGAGTACGACTGCGTAGACCCCACCGCCCTGTTTCCAACCTTAGAGGTAAAAAACTGCCCCGGGCTGTTCGGCGCCGGGCAGTTCAACGGCTCTTCGGGGTACGAGGAGGCCGCCGCCCAAGGCCTCATTGCCGGCATTAACGCCGGGTTAAAGGCGCTGGGGCGCCCCGCCTTTACGCTGCCGCGCTCCTCCTCCTACATTGGCACGCTAATAGACGATTTAGTAACCAAAGGCTGCTCCGACCCTTATCGCATGATGACCTCCCGCTCCGAATACCGCTTAGTGCTGCGGCAAAACAACGCCGATGAGCGGCTAATGCCCTTGGGGCACCGGCTGGGCCTGATCTCGGAGGAGGAATACACGGCCTTTTTAAATAAAACAAAGCAAAAGCAGGCCGAAATAAACCGCTTAGAGCAAACCACCGTTGCCCCCGGCAGCGCCATAAACCAAATGCTGCAGCAGCGCGGCACCGCCCCGCTTACCACCGGCATAAAGCTGGCCGAGCTTATTCGTCGGCCGCAAATTACCTACGCCGACTTAGCCCCCTTTGACCCGCAGCGCCCCGCCCTTTCGGCCGAGGTGTGCGACAAGGTAGAAACCGAAATTAAGTACGCCGGCTACATTAAGCGCCAGCTGGCCGCCGTTGCCGAAATGCACCGGCTGGAAAAGCAAGCCCTGCCGCCCGAGCAAAATTACAACCTTATTAGCGGCCTAAGGTTAGAGGCGCGCGAAAAGCTGAACAAAATTAAGCCGCTTAGCATTGGGCAGGCCGCCGGCATTTCGGGCGTTAGCCCGGCCGATATTTCGGTTTTGCTTATTTGGCTGCAGCGGGGGGAGCATTAAAATGGCAGAATTTAATTTAGCCCCTTTTTTAAGCTACTGCGCCGAAAACGGCATTGCCGTACCGCCCGCAGCGCCGCAGCAGCTGGCCCTTTACGGAAATTTGCTGCTGGACTGGAACCAAAAAATAAACCTGACCGCCATTACCGACCCGCAGGAAATTGTTATAAAGCATTTTACCGATTGCGCCGCCCTGCTGCGCTTTTTGCCCCTAAAACCGGGGCAAAGCTTAATAGATGTTGGTACCGGCGCCGGCTTTCCCGGTGCGGTACTTAAAATTTTGGTGCCGCAGGCTAAGGTAACCCTGTTAGACGGGCACGCCAAACGCTTTTTATTTTTAAACGATTTTATGCAGCAAAGCGGCCTTACCTGCCAAACGCTGCACAGCCGGGCCGAGCTGGCCGCCAAACAGCCCGAATACCGCGAGCAATTTCAATACGCAACGGCCCGCGCCGTTGCCGCGCTGCCAACGCTGCTGGAATACTGCCTGCCCTTTGTAAAACCCGGCGGCCTGTTTGCCGCCATGAAAGGTCCCGGCGCCGGTGAGGAGGCCGCAGCCGCCGCCAATGCGGCCGGTCTGCTGGGCGGCTCGCCGGCTGCCGTGCAAACCTACACGCTGCCCGGCGAGCTGGAGCGCGCCGTGGTAATTGTAAAAAAAATATCGCAAACTTCGGCAAAATACCCCCGCGCCTCTGCTAAAATTACAAAGCAGCCCCTTTAAACCGGGCTGTTTTTTTGTTTTTAGGGCAAACCTGCGTTTATTTTGTCAACCAAAAAGGGTTGCAAAGTGGTAAATCTCCCCTTATACTGGTAATATATGTAAAATACAACCAAAGGGGAACCGGGCGTGGAAGTTAAATCTTATTTTTATAACAGCAAAATTTTAAATGTGCCGCTTTGCCGTATAGAGGTAGAGCGCATTACCGGCGAAATTGAGGAGGAGCGCATTGTGGCAGTGGCCAACAGTATTCGCAAAAACGGGCTGTTAGAGCCGCTGCTGCTGCGCAAAAAGCCCGGCGGCGAGCAATACTTTTTAATTTGCGGGGTTACGCGCTACTTGGCGCTGTGCTACCTGCGCGCCGTTAGCGCCCCGGCCATTGTGCTTTCGCTTACCGCGGCCGAGGCCGGCCTGGTACCCCTTATTCGGCAAAAAACAGGCCGGCAGCTAAATTGTTTTGAGCAGGCGCGCCTGCTTTACTTTTTGCTGCAAAAGGGGCGCTACACGAAGCAGGAGCTTTGCGAGGCGTTAGATTTAACAACCGCCGAAATTGAGCAAAAGCTGCAGCTGCTGCGCCTAACCCCAAAGCAGCAAAACTTTTTGTTGGGGCGCGGCTTTGGGGTTACCTTTGCCTACCGGCTTTGCGCCCTGCCGCCAAAGCAGCGGCAGGAAATTTTAACAAAGGTGCTGCTGCAAAATTTAACCGAGCCCAAGGCCCAAGCGCTTTTAGACCCGCCCGAGCCGCCAAAGCCGCCCAAAGCCGGAAAGGTGTGCGGCGTTTTTAGCGAACGGCTGGTGCTAAACAGCATAAATAATCTTGCGGCACAAATTAACAAAAGCGGCGGCAAGGCAACGGTGGTTACCTCGGTTTTAGAAAACCAAACCCAGTACACCCTGGTGCTGCACGGCAAGGGGATTGCCGGGTAGGCGGCTACCCCTGGCCCAAAACCAAAAACGCCCTTACAACCCACCGGCCTAAAGCCAAAACCGCCAACCTAAATCCCAACGCAAAATTGCCAAGCGGTTGCTAAAAACGCAAAGCCCAAGCTTGAAGCGCAAACTCTAAGCAAATGCTTGAAGCGCAAAAAACCCGCCCTGCAAGCTGCAAGGCGGGTAAATTACTTTTGCGTTAAATTATTTTGCTAAGCGCTTTTTAGCTAAAACCATGGCCGAAAAAGCACCCGCAGCAACAACGGTTACCATAGCCAACGGCTGGTTACCGGTTTTGGGGGACTCGTTAGATTTGTTGATTTTACCAACAACAACGGCCTTTTCACCGTAGCCTTGAGAGCCTTGAACGTTGTATTTTTCCTCAACAGTCAAGCCGTCCTTTAACGGTTTAATCTCTAAGGTTTTTTGGCCTAAACCGCCGGCAACAATGGTGTAATCAACGCCCTCAACGGCAACAGACCCGTCGGCCTTGGTAATTTTCCAGCCGGTAAAATCGTAATCCGACTCGGCAGCAGTAAACTCATAAGCGCCACCCTTCTTTACGGGGAGTTTTTTAGCATCTAACTTGCCGCTGTTGTAGCTGTTGTGGTTAATGGTAAATTGAACCTCGCCGCTGGGGCTATCTACCGCTGCAGCGCTTAAACCAAAGGCTGCCAGGCTGCAAACCAGCAATACCATAACCGAAAGAATAGCAATTACCTTTTTCATAAATAATCCTCCTAAAAATGAAATAACAAAGCAAAATTGGCACGCAGGCGTGCACTATGGTAAAGTTATTATAGCACATGAATTTTGATTTGTAAATAGCTTTTTGCTAAAAAATTAAAATAAATTTTTAATATATTTGGTACAAAAAACGGTTTCCCTTTTCCTTTGCGGTATGTTATACTATATATAGTTGTATTAATTTTTTGGTAGGGCAAATATGCAACGGTACAGCGGGTTCGGCTGCGGGCTCTGTGGTTCACCAAGCGGGCGCCGAACCAATTTGCCAAAAATAATTGGAGTTGATTTTATGTTTAAAAAATGCAAAGCCTTGTTTGCGGCGCTTTTGGCCGTTGTTTTGGTTTTTGGCACCGTTACTGTGCCGGCTGCGGCAACAGGTGCTACGGTTACAATAAACGGCCAAGCTTACACCTCGGTTTACGAGCTGCGGGGCACCACCCTTGGTATGTGCAGCGCCGAGCTGCGCAGCGGCAGCCTTGTTTTTAATAACCTGCCAAACACCCCCACCGAAACCGTTTTGGTGCAAATTTACGATTTAAACGACTTAAAAGACGATAACTACGGCAACTGGTACGAAAGCACCGCTTCTATTACAGCCAATACGGCAAGCTTTTCTTTCAATCATTTAACCAAGGTTACAGATAAGTACATTGACGGCCAGGAGGGCCAAGCCGCCCTGCCAAACGGCGAATACGCCGCCTTTGTTTTTTATGTAGATTTAAATGACGAAGCCTTTTGGCAGGACATAACCGCTTTATACTTTGTTAAAAACAACGATTTCTACGGTTTTTACGCGCCAACCTATTTGGAAAATAACCAATCGGAATTTAACCGCGTAAACCACGCCGCAACGCCCGAAAACAGCTACCTTTACAACTTTTACCGCAGCTACACCGCCTCAACCGCGTTCATCAGCGGGGCCGAAAAAGCCGCGCTGCAGCAGCTGGTAGATCTTTTTAAACAAGAGCTGGCCAAAAATAATGTAACCGACGATTACACTGCGGTTTTTGCCGTTCACAACTTTTTGGCAACATATTTATATTACGATTATAACGCCCTGCAAAAGGAGCTAACAAACCCCGGCTCCTCCTACGCCTACCGCACCGTGTACGAGGTTTTATTAAATCAGCGCACGGTGTGCGAGGGGTACTCTAAGCTGTTTGCCGCCATGCTTAGCTTAATGGGCGTGCCAAACCGGCTGGTGTACGGCTACGCCGGCGGGCAGGGCGCAAGCACCAACGAAAATGTTCCCAACCATGTATGGAACGAGGTTTACCTAAACGGCCGCTGGCAGATTTTTGATGTTACCTGGGACAGCCTGAACGAATACAATGTTAACAAAGAAACCGGCAAAGAGGAATGGACCTACACGCACAAAGAAACCGGCGACCAGGTTACCACCGAGAAAAATGACGGCGAAAACATTAAAAACCGCGCGTTTAACACCACCTTTGCCGACTGCGGCACCGAACCCTTTGCCGAAGACCACAAGACCCTGCAATATGTTACCCCCAAAAACAGCTACAAGCAGTGGATCTACAACAACGGTGTTCCCAGCCGAACCCCAAACACCGAGGACTGCTATTTTGTGGTAGAAAACCTGCCCGAAAGCGTTGCCAACGGCACCGCCGCCACCGCCAAAAGCTTTGGCCTGCCCGAAACGGTTAAAAAAGTAACGCCCGACGGCAAAGTAACCGAAACCAAGGTAGATTGGCTGTTTGGCGAAAACTACCAAGACTATTTTACCTACGACCCCAACAACAAAAACGCCCAAACCTTTATTATTTCGGGCGCGGCCGACCGCACTGACGCCGGCTACAAACAAATTGATATTGCCGTTACCGTTTTGGCAGCCGCGCCGGAGGAGGTTACGGTTGAAAAGGTTGACAAAAACAGCGTAACCCTAAAAGCGGTTTTAAACGGCGAATATAGCTGCGACGGCGGCAAAACCTGGCAGGAAAGCCCCGTTTTTAACGGCCTTACCGCAAATACCAGCTACAGCTTTTGCGTTCGTACGGCTTATATTCTTCCCAGCACGCCCTCGGCCCCTAAAACCGTTACCACCCTTAAAAATTACACCCCGGGCGATGTAAACGAGGACGGCGCCGTAGATTTAAAAGACGCCGCCTTAATTGCCCGCTACCTTGCGGCCAACCAAATCGCCACCGGCTTGCCCGCCGCCTTTTACGCCCCGGCGGCCGATTATGACCAAGACGGCGAGAAAAATTTAAAAGATGTTGTTGCCCTGTGCCGCAGCGTTTTAAACCCGGCGGCCTAAGCTTTGCCGGCGCCAAGTAAAAGCCGCACCAATAAACCCAAACACCACGCGGCATTTAGCCCCTGCCGGGCCAAGCAGCGGCGGCCGCAATAAAAAGCTTTAAAAAACCTTGCAATTTGGTTTAAAATTGTTTATAATAGGGTTGTTAAATTTTTCTTCTGTAAGAGGGAGTAGCTTGCGGCCCTTTCGGCCGTTACAATTTGCGTCAATACGGCTTTTGCCCGCTGTTGTATGAAAAAGCAAGACTCTTATTGTGCCTTTGCGCGCAATAAGAGTCTTTTTACATTGCCTTTTTGGCGCCGTTTTTGGCCCAACAATAATAAAAAGCAAACTGCAAAAACTATTTAAAAAGGAGCATGAAAATGGAAATTTTGTACCAAAACCTGCTGAACATTACCTGGCAGCAGGTGGTCATGTGGATTATTGGCGGCGTGCTGATCTACCTGGCCATTAAAAAAGATATGGAGCCCAGCCTGCTGCTGCCAATTGGCTTTGGGGCTATTTTGGTAAACCTGCCGCTTTCGGGCGCCGTTACCCAAATAACCAACGGCATAAAAGAGGTTGGCGCGCTGGATGTTTTATTTAACGCCGGCATTGCCAACGAGCTGTTCCCCCTAATTTTGTTTATTGGCATTGGCGCAATGATCGACTTTGGCCCCCTACTTTCTAACCCCAAGCTCATGCTGTTTGGCGCGGCGGCCCAGTTCGGCATTTTCTTTACCCTGTGCCTGGCCTCAATGTTTTTTGATTTAAAAGACGCCGCCTCTATTGCCATTATTGGCGCGGCCGACGGCCCAACCTCTATTGTTGTGGCGCAAAAGTTAGGCTCTAATTACCTTGGCGCTATTATGATAGCGGCCTACTCCTACATGGCGCTGGTGCCCATTATTCAGCCGCCGGTCATTAAGCTGCTCACAACAAAAAAAGAGCGGATGATCCGTATGCCGTACGAGCAGCACGAGGTTTCTAAAACCACCCGCATTTTGTTCCCTATTATTATTACGGTGGTAGCCGGCATTGTGGCTCCGGCATCCGTAGCTTTAGTTGGATTTTTAATGTTCGGCAATTTAATTCGCGAGTGCGGGGTGCTAAACTCCCTTTCCGAAACGGCGCAAAAGGTGCTGGCCAATTTAATAACCATTTTTTTGGGCATTACCATTGCCAGCAAAATGCGCGCGGAGGACTTTTTAACCCCCAACACCCTGTTAATTTTGGGTCTTGGCCTGGTAGCCTTTATTATGGATACCGCCGGCGGCGTGCTGTTTGCTAAATTTTTAAACCTGTTCTTAAAAAATAAAATCAACCCCATGATCGGCGCTGCCGGCATTTCGGCGTTCCCCATGTCGGGCCGCATTGTGCACAAAATGGGCCTGCAGGAGGATCCGCAAAACTTTTTGCTTATGCACTCCATTGGCGTTAATGTTTCGGGGCAAATTGCCTCGGTTATTGCCGGCGGGCTGGTGCTAAACTTTTTTATGTAAACTAAACTGTAAAGGGGCGTAATTAAAATGTTTCAACTTGCCGCGTTTCAACCCGAAATGTTTGTAAAAAATTTAGATAAAATGGGCATTGGCCTGCTGGGTATTTTTATTGTTATAGGCGTACTGATTGTTTCTACCCTGCTGCTGAACAAGCTAACCACCCGTAAAAAATAACCGCCGCAATTTTGCGCTTTTAAAGCGCGCCGCGGTTGAACTTTCGCTTTGGCAAACAGGTTTTGCTTTTTACCGCTTGCCTAAGGCAAAAAATTTCAACCCCCTTAAAGCATTGGCAACCTTGCCAAAACGCTTTAAGGGGGTTGTTTTTGTTAAAATGGCACCGCCGGGCGCTAAAGCTTAAGGCCAACAAAGCCAACGCCAAAGGCCTATTGCCCGGTAAAGCCGTTTAGCAGCGGGGCTAAACGGTTGTCGGCTGCAAAATTGTTGCTTTCGTACAGCGCCAGCAGCGTTTGCCCGCTTTGGCAGTAGCCGCCGGGCGCCGCAGCCTTGCACAGCTTAAAATTAAATTTTCGGGCCCTTTTAACGGCAAAATTTTTACCGCTAAACGGCTTTGCTTATTTTTGCTGCAAATTTTTGCGAAGGGTCTCAACCGCAATGCCCTGCCGCAGCTCGCACAGGCGGCGAAACTGCTCGCGGGCCTCGGGCTTCATGCCGTTATTCATCCAGTCAATAATTTGGCCAAAACACTCGCACTTGTAAAAGCGAATTAAAACCTCGCGGTCTTTCGGGTCAACGGTAATATCCTGCGCTAAAAGGTCAAAATAATCGGTTACAACGTGCTCGCAAATGCGCATCAGCGATTGTTCGTAAAAATCGCGGTTGGCCGAATTGTAAATGTGCATTACGGCCTTTTTGTAATTTAACGCAAAGGATATTGCCGCCTCCATGCACTGCTCCAGCGTTTCTACCGCCGGGTGCTCGGCAATAATTTTTTCGGCCTCTTCGGTAATAATTTGCTCTAACAGGGTAGGAATATCGGCAAAATGGTAGTAAAAGGAGTTGCGGTTAATGCCGCAATCCTCTACAATATCCTTTACCGTAATACGACTGAGCGGACGCTCCTCCAGCAATTTTAGCAGGGAGGCCTTAATGGCCTGCTCGGTCAGCTTAGACATATTGCCCTCCGAAAACAGGTGCCAAAGGCCGCCGTAAAGGGCCGCTTTTGGCACGGTTTATTTTTAAACAAATTAGTAGGCAACACCTTGGGCGATCATTGCCTCGGCAACCTTTAAGAACCCGGCAATGTTGGCGCCGGCAACCAGGTTGCCCTTTAGGCCAAATTTTTCGGCAGCGTTGTAGGAGTTGTGGAAGATGTTAACCATAATATCGTGCAGCTTGGCGTCAACCTCTTTAAAGGTCCAGCTGTAACGCATGGAGTTCTGGCTCATCTCTAAGGCCGAGGTGGCAACACCGCCGGCATTGGCAGCCTTAGCCGGGCCAAACAGCACGCCGGCCTTCTGCAGGGCAAAAATAGCCTCGGGGGTAGAGGGCATATTGGCACCCTCGGCAACCGCCATAACGCCGTTTTTAATTAAGGCCTCGGCGCCGTCCTTATCCAGCTCATTTTGGGTAGCGCAGGGCAGGGCAATATCGCACGGAATGGTCCAAATGCCACGGCAGCCCTCAAAATACTTTGCACCGGGTACGCGCTCGGCGTACTCTTTAATGCGGCCGCGCTCAACCTCTTTAATCTGCTTTACAACGGCTAAATCAACGCCCTTTTCATCGTAAATGTAACCGTTAGAGTCGGAAAGCGCAACTACCTTGCCGCCCAGCTCGGTGGCCTTTTCGGTTGCGTAAATGGCAACATTGCCAGAGCCGGAAACAACAACGGTTTTGCCCTCAAAGGAGGTATCCTTCATGCATTTCAGCATTTCCTGCGTGTAGTAGCAAAGGCCGTAGCCGGTGGCCTCGGTACGCGCTAAAGAGCCGCCGTAATTTAAGCCCTTACCGGTTAAAACGCCGGTAAATTCGTTGCGCAGGCGCTTGTACTGGCCAAATAAAAAGCCAATTTCGCGGCCGCCAACGCCAATATCACCGGCCGGAACGTCGGTGTCGGCGCCAATGTGCTTTGAAAGCTCGGTCATAAAGGCCTGGCAAAAGCGCATAATCTCCGCGTCCGATTTGCCCTTGGGGTCAAAGTCGGAGCCGCCCTTGCCGCCGCCAATTGGCAGCCCGGTTAAGCTGTTTTTAAAAATCTGCTCAAACCCTAAAAATTTAATAACCGAAGCGTTTACCGAGGGGTGCAGCCGCAGGCCGCCCTTGTACGGGCCAATGGCCGAGTTAAACTGAACGCGGTAGCCGCGGTTTACCTGAACCTTGCCGGCGTCGTCCATCCACGAAACGCGAAAAACAATCATGCGCTCCGGCTCGGTAATGCGCTCCATAATGCCCCATTTTTCAATGCGGCTGTCCTGCTCTACTACCGGCTCTAAGGATTCCATAACCTCGTAAACTGCCTGTAAAAATTCGTCCTCACCCTTGTTGCGGGCTGCAACCGTGTCGTACACGCGCTGCATATACGCTGATTTAAATGCCATCGTTACACAACTCCTTGTAAAATTTGCGGTCATAAATGTACATCCGAGTGGCGCACCGCCCCGATAAACCTCTTATAACACCATTATATTTTACCGCCAAAAATGCAAAATGTCAATATTTTTATGGCGCTGCCGGCAATAAAACCGCCAATTTTTAACCGCTGATTTTTAATTGCCCGTTTTAAATTTTTCTGTTTTAATTTTTCTGCTTTTATTTGCTTTGTTTCATTTGCGGCCTTTTAACGCCTCAATTCAAAGCGCCCGGTTTTAACGGCAGCCCTTTGCGCCGCTAAAACAAAAAAAACACCCCGCCGGGTAAACCGGCGGGGTACGCAGCGCCTTTGGGCAGGCCCGCGCGGGGCCGTGCTTTACCGGCGCCTTGTTTTATTTTGGTTTTAATTATTCGTCTACCTGCTCGGTAGTGGGGTTACCCTCAATGGTGTTGGGGCCAACAGCAAAGTTTACAACCGCGTCCTCCTGCTCGGCGTCAAAGGTGTAATCCTTGCCCGGCAGTACGGCGTTCAGCACAATGCCAACAATAGAGGCTACCGCTAAGGCCGAAAGGCTAATGGCAACCGAGCCAATGTTAAAGCTAACGCTGCCAAGGCCTAAGGCCGAAACCAGAATAACGGCGGCAACAATCAGGTTGCGGCTCTTGGTAAAGTCAACCTTGTTTTCAACAACGTTGCGTACGCCAATGGCCGAGATCATACCGTACAGAATAAAGGAGATACCGCCGATTACCGCGGTAGGAATTAAGCTAACCAAGGCGGCAAATTTGGGCGAGAATGAAACCAAAATGGCAAACACGGCAGCCAGGCGAATTACACGCGGGTCGTACACCTTAGAAAGGGCCAGCACGCCGGTGTTTTCACCGTAGGTGGTGTTGGCAGGGCCGCCAAACAGCGAGGCAACGGTGGTGGCTAAGCCGTCACCGGTTAAGGTGCGGTGCAGGCCGGGGTCTTTAATAAAGTTTTTGCCAACGGTAGAGCCAATGGCCGAAATATCGCCAATGTGCTCCATCATGGTGGCCAGCGCAATCGGTACAATCGCAACAATCGAGCTGATCACGCGGGAGGTGTTCGAGAAATCAACCCCGCCGAATACAGTGTGCTTCCAGGTAAAGGGCAAGCCGATCCAAGCGTCGTTTTTCAGCTCCTCTAAAGCCGAAACCGAGAACAGCTTTAGGTTCGCGTTGCCGTTAATGGCAATGTACTTTGCGCCTTCAACTTCAATTTCCTGCCCTAAGGTTAAGGCCAGCACAGCCGCAATTGCGCAGGAAATTACAACGCCCAGCAAAATGGGAATGATTTTGCACATACCCTTGCCCCAAACGTTAAAGAAAATTACAACCGCTAAGGCAATTAAGGCAATTAACCAGTTCGAGTTGCAGTTGCTAACCGCGCTGCCCGAAAGGCCTAAGCCAATGGCAATAATAATGGGCCCGGTAACAACCGGCGGGAAAAAGCGCATTACCTTAACAACGCCAACCAGCTTAATTAAAAGGGCCAGCACTAAGTAAACCAAACCGGCGCAGGCAACGCCCAGGCAGGCGTACGGTAGCATCTCTTCGTTAGAGGCACCGTTTGCCCCCAGCGGCGCCACAGCGGCGTAACCGCCTAAAAACGCAAAGGAGGAGCCCAAAAACGCCGGAACCTTCATTTTGGTAATAAGGTGGAACAGCAGGGTGCCAAGGCCGGCCATAAACAGGGTGGTAGAAATATCTAACCCCGTAAGCAGCGGCACCAGCACGGTTGCGCCAAACATGGCAAACATGTGCTGAAAGCCCAGCAACAGCATTTTCGGAACGCCAAGGGTTCTGGCGTCAAAGATCCCCTTGTTGAGATCTAACTTGGTAGCGGTCGAATCTTTTTTCATTTTTTCACTCTCCGTAAAAAATCTTTCAGCCCACACGCTGAATAGGGTTTTTCGGAATCCGGCAATAAAAAAACGCCGGACTCGCCGACGCTGTAACACCGTTGTACTGGTTGTTCATGGCGCCGGAGTAGTTGATCCGACAGGCCACGCTGCACACACCCCCACCCCTTGTAGACATACCAAAGGCGGGTAAAGATTTTAACTTGTTGTTATCATCTTTGCGGCATCTCTGCACCGTATTAAAGACCTATCCCCTATATTATGACACACTCTGCCCCGTTTGTAAAGAGTTTTTTTAAATTTTTTTAAATTTTTTTGGCCCTGTTTTGAAACAAGCCCATTTTAACACGCAAATTTGGCCTAAAATAACAGTTGCTTGACAATAACCCCCCGCCATGTTATGCTAAAGTCAGAGCCAAAGGCTTGGTTGCGGAAAAGGGCATTGGCCAAATTTTTTGGGGATTTTATGAAAAAGAAAATTAAAATTTTAGTTCCTTGCTGCGTGCTGGCTGCGCTTGCCGTTGTTGGCGCCTGGCTGGGCTTTACGGCCTTTCGCGCGGGGCACTTCAAAACAACCGCCTGCTGCAGCAGGTAACAAGCCAAAAAGCCAATTTTAAAACAAATTTTTAAAACCAAATTGAATACCCCCGCGCCGGCTAAGCCTTGTTTGCCCAGCCGGCGCGGGGGTTGCTTTTTAACCTTTTTAAATTTAAACGCTGCCGCTGCAAAGCTTAAACCATAGAAACCTTTAAAACCTTAAAGGTTGCCTTTTCAAGCTTTTGGCCGTTTTCTTCGCTAACTAACTGAAAGGCTTTTAGCTCTTGACTTTGTCCGCCGTTTAAATTGTTTACATAAACCGTGTCGCTGGTAATTCTTGCGCCGGTGCCGTCCACCGCCTCAATTTGAACCATGAACGATTTCTGCTCCGCCCCTTTATTTTTTACCTTAACCGGCAACTCGTAGCTGTTTATAAAGCCTTTTTCTACCTTAAATTTGCCTAACTCAACCTCCAAGTTGTTTTTTAAAATGTCCTCGGTATTATTGCCGCTTAAATCGTCCATAGAGTCGGATATTTTGCTCATAGAGTTTGAAAACTCACTGGTTGCGTCCGAAATTGCTTTAGCGGCCGAGGCTTGCATAACAATGGTAATAATAATAGAAAGCAAACCCAAAACAATTCCCGCAACGGCTACCCCGGTGCTGCTTTTTTTGGCAAAGCAAACAATGGCAAAGGCTACTGCCAATATGCCAAGAAAAAAGGCTACATTATTAATAATTGGAATAAAAGATAGCACCGCCCCAATAATTCCAAGCACCAGTGCCGCCGTTCCAAAGCCCGAATGATTTTTTGTTTGATTGGTTGTTGTTTGATTTTCCATAATTTTATCCTCCTAAATATACCATATTGGGATATTTCAATTATACCATAGTGGGATAATATTGTCAAGAGGTGACAATATGCGCTTAAAACAAATTCGGAAAGCAAAAGGCATTTCGCAGTTAAAGCTTGCTATGGACCTAAACACCAACCAAAACACCATCAGCCGGTACGAAACCGGGGAGCGGGAGCCCGGTATTCGGGAGCTGATTAGCCTGGCGGATTATTTTAATGTTTCGGTAGACTATTTGTTAGAGCGAACCGACAACCCAAAGCTGTACCAATAACCGCCCTTTGGTTGTAGCCCCGCAAAAGAAGAAAAAGCAAGAGGTGGCAAAAATGGTTCATTGCTAAAACGGGGCAACGAAACCTAAATAATAAAACCCCAACCCAACAACCGGGCAGCAAAAGCTAAAAAAATTTAAGAAGCTCGGCAAAGCTAAAAATTGTAAAAGCCGGGCAACCGCCCGGCCAAAATAACAGCGCCTTTGCACTGTAACAATATTTTACTTTTTGCCCCGCACCGCTTTAAAAAAGTCTTGCAGCAGGGCTAAGCACTCCTGCTCTAACACGCCGCCGTAAACCTGCGGCTTGTTTGGCAGCCGATAATAAAACAAATTCAGCGCGCCGCCCAACGCGCCCTTTGCCGGGTCGCCGGCGCCAAAAACAACCTCGGCCATGCGGGCGTTGGCCGCCGCCCCGGCACACATGGGGCACGGCTCTAAGGTAACATAAAGGCTGGCCTTTTCTAACCGAAAGGTGTTTAAAGCTTTACAGGCCGCGCGAATGGCCAAAACCTCGGCATGCGCGGTGGGGTCGCAATTGGTTTCTACCAAATTGTGCGCCGCGGCAATAACCCTGCCGCCCTGCACCACAACCGCGCCAACCGGCACCTCGCCCAGCGCCGCCGCCAGCTTTGCCTGCTGCAAAGCAGCTTGCATAAATTTTTGGTTCATGGCCTTATTGCAGCTGCACGATTAGTACCGTAAGGGCGGTACTAATTATAAAAATAATTACGGTTGGCCGGCCCATAAACCAGCCAAAGCGCTGCCCCGCGGTAGAAACATGGGGCGTTTTGGCAAAGGTAAAAATATTGGGGCTTTTAACCGTTAACCGGTAGGCTGCAAAAATGCCGCCAATAATTAAAACCAGCACTAAAACGTAATTTAACAGCTGCATTAGGTTTTCGTTTAAATAAAGGCTGCCGTGCTCTTGCAGTACCGCTAAAAAGTTATTTAAAAAGTGAATCAATACCCCGGTCCAAATGCTGCCGGTTTTAACAACGGCAAAGCCCAAAAGCAGCCCAATCGTAAACGCAAAGGGTATTTGAATAAGGTTGCCGTGTACCAAGCCAAATAAAATGGCCGAGGTAAAAATGGCAAAGGAGTCGCCAAATTTTCTTAGGCTGCCCAAAATAGCCCCGCGAAAGAAAAATTCCTCTATTAACGCGGGGGCACAGGCCGTTGTTAAAATGCTAATAACAAAGCCAAATATCCCCTGCGGGGTGCCAAAATCCTGCGATTTTAGCTCAAAAACCGGCGAAAGCCGCTGCTGCAAAATTCTTACCCCAAAGTTGGCAATGTAGCACCCGCCAATGGCAGTAAAAACCATTGGCCAAAACAGCGCTTTGTTTGGCTTAGCAAAGCTAATAAGCTCCCTTACGCGCCGGCGCTGCATTTTAATAAGGCAAAGTGCCGCCCCGCCAAACCCCGCAAAGGTTAAAACGGTGTTTAACAGCAGCGAAAAAATAGGCTCGGCCAGCAGAAAATTTAGGCTAAAGGCCGTGTTTTGCGTTTGCTGGTACAAAAGGTTTAAGCCAACAATTATAAGCACCTGCAGGCAGTTTACAAAAAGGTAAAACAGCAGCAGCGCCCCGCCAACCTTAGTGCCCGTTTTGGCAACCGCCTGCTTTTCGTAATAAAGCTGCGGCATTTGGTAAACCCCGGGGTAGAGCGGGTATTGCCCGTAGTATGGGTGATATTGATTATACTGTGCGTACTGTGTATAATACGGATTGTACTGTCCGTTTGGTACGCCGGGCTGTGCCGGGTTGCCGTAAAAATTACTTTGCGTATTATTTTGCACCGGTTGTTGCCCGTTAAAATTACCAGGCGTATTATTTACCCCCGTATTTTGCACCGGCACCCCTTGCGGAGTGGCTTGAACCGGGTTTACCTGCACCGGGCTGGCCTGCGGGGCTGCACCCTGGGGCCAAGCCCCTTGCGGCGTGTTTGGCACGGCGGCCCCCTGAACGGGATTACTCTGTATTGGCACCTCTTGAACCGGAACCCCCTGTACCGGAGCCCCTTGCGGCAAAACCCCCTGCGCGCCGGGCTGTACCGGGGCGGCCGGCGGGGAAACCTGCTGCGGTGCGCCCCCCTGCGGGGGCGTTTGCGGTTGTTGATCAAAGGAATTCATGTTGCGCTCCTTTTATTCCTGCGTTGTGTTGGTTTCGGGCTGCGCGGTTTGCTCGGCCTGTTCAGTTGGCTCTGCCGGCTCGGCCTCTGCCCCCTCCGGCGCGGCAGCGCCCTCATCATGCGGGGCGGCAACAACAGTTAAAATTTTGTCGTCCCCCTCTACCCGCATTAAGCGCACACCCTTGGCCGGGCGGGCTAAGGTTCTAATTTCGGCAACCGGAATACGAATAATAGAGCCGTTGGAGCGGATCATAACCAGATCCTCCTCCTCTTTTGCCTCAATAATTGCGGCAACCTTGCACTGGTAAAGCTCGCACTTGTAGTTGGTAACGCCCTTGCCCCCACGCTGGGTCACGCGGTAATCTGCAACCTTGCTGCGGCGGCCAAGGCCGGTGTCGGTAACGGTTAGCAGCTCGCCGTTTTGCGGGCAAACCTCCATGCCAATTACCGTGTCGTCCGCCTCCATGCGAATGGCACGAACACCGCGGGCCGTACGGCCCATGCAGCGAACGTTATTTTCCGGGAAGCGGATGATCCGCCCGTTTTTGGTGGCTACCATAAACTCGCCGCTGCCGTCGGTAATTTTAACAAAGCTTAGCTCGTCGTCCTCCTCCATGGCAAGGGCTATTACGCCGTTTTTGCGGGTGTGCCGAAAGGCGTTTAGCTCGGTGCGTTTAATAACGCCCTTTTTGGTGCCCATGCAAACAAACTTCCCCTCGCCCTCCCGCTCGGCGGTTGGTACAATAACAATAATTTTTTCACCCGGCAGCAGGGGTACTAAGTTTACTATGTTCATGCCCTTGGCGGTGCGGGTGCCTTCGGGAATTTCGTACGCTTTCATGCGGTAAACCCGCCCGAAGTTCGAGAACATCATAATATAATCGTGCGAGGAGCAGGTAAACATGTTTTCTACAATGTCGTCCTCACGGGTGGTCATGCCAATAATGCCGTTGCCGCCGCGGTGCTGCACGGTGTAGGTGTCGCACGGCAGGCGCTTAATGTAACCGTTTTGGGTCTTGGTTAAAATGCACTGCTCTACCGGAATCAGGTCTTCAATATCTACCTCGCCGGCCACATCCGAAATTTCGGTGCGGCGGTCGTCAGCGTAGCGGTCGCGCTGGTTCAAGGCCTCGGTTTTTACAATATCCAGTATTCTTTCGTGGCTGGCTAAAATGTCTTCACACTCTTTAATAAAATCTAACTTTTCCTGTAATTCGTCTAAAATCTTTTGTTTTTCCATGCCCGCTAACCGGCCCAGCTGCATTTGCACAATGGCCGTTGTTTGCACATCGTCCAGGCCAAAGCGGTCGGTTAAGGCTTGCTTGCTTTCGGGAATGGTTTTGCTGTTGCGAATAATGCTAATAACCTCGTCAATAAAATCCAGCGCAACCTTTAAGCCCTCTAAAATATGGGCGCGTTCCTCGGCCTTGCGTTTTTCAAACGCGGTGCGGCGCTGAATAATTTCGCACTGAAAGTCAATGCAGTTTTGCAGCATCTCCTTTAGCGTTAAAACCTGCGGTTTGCCGTTTACAATGGCCAGCAAAATGGCGCCAAAGGTGGTTTGCAGCGAGGTGTAGGAGTACAGCTTGTTCAGCACCACCTGCGGGCTGGCGTCTTTTTTAACATCTACAATAATGCGAATACCGCCGTCCCGCTTGGAGGAGTAGTCTACAACATCCTCAATGCCCTCAATGCGCTTTTCGTTGGCTAAATCGTAAATGTTTTTAACCAGGTCTTTTTTGCGCACCTTGTAAGGGATTTCGGTAATTACAATGCGGAATTTGCCGTTTTTAACCTCCTCAATTTCGGCCTTGCCGCGCAGGGTAATTTTGCCGCGGCCGGTGGCGTACGCCGCGCGAATCCCCGCCCGGCCCATAATGGTGCCCCCGGTTGGAAAATCCGGCCCTTTAATGTACTGGCAAATATCCGAAAGCTCGGCTTCGGGGTTGTCTATTAAACAGCACATACCGTCAATAACCTCGCCCAAATTGTGCGGGGGAATTTCGGTAGCCATGCCAACCGCAATACCCGAGGAGCCGTTTACCAAAAGCTGCGGAAACCGCACCGGCAAAACCTCCGGCTCTTTTAGGCGGTCGTCGTAGTTTGGCATAAAGTTTACGGTATCTTTTTCAATATCGTCCAGCATGTGCATGGAAAGCCGATTCATTTTAGACTCGGTATAACGGTAGGCGGCGGCGGGGTAACCGTCAATGTTACCAAAGTTGCCGTGCCCGTCTATTAACGGGTAGCGCAGCGAAAAATCCTGCGCCATGCGCACCATGGCGTCGTAAACCGAGGCGTCGCCGTGCGGGTGGTACCGGCCCAGCACCGCACCAACCGTGTCGGCGCACTTGCGGTAGGCCTTGTCGGGCGTTAGGCCGTTTTCGTACATGGTGTACAAAATGCGGCGGTGTACCGGCTTTAGGCCGTCCCGCACATCCGGCAGCGCGCGCCCCACTAAAACCGACATAGAATACTGCAGCATGCTGTTGCGTACTTCGTCTACAATTTCAACCGGCTGAATACTGGTTTCATGATCCTCCGGCCAATAAACTTTTTCCTGCTTTGCCATATTTGTGCCCTCCTTTAAATGTCAAGATCCGTAGCAAATACGGCGTTTTCTTCAATAAAATGGCGGCGCGGTTCAACTTCCTCGCCCATTAGCATGCTAAAGGTGGCGTCGGCCAATTCGGCGTCCGACATTTTAACCTTAAGCATGGTGCGGTGCTCGGGGTCTAAAGTGGTCTCCCACAATTGCTCGGGGTTCATTTCACCCAAACCTTTGTACCGCTGTACATCGGCGTTGCCGCCCAGCTTTTCAATGTAGGCGGCCTTTTCCTCGTCGGTAAAGGCGTCGTAATGGTGCTTGCCCTTAGAAACACGGAACAGCGGCGGCTGGGCTAAGTAAATGTGCCCCGTTTCAATTAGCTGCGGCATATACCGAAAGAAAAAGGTTAACAGCAGGGTACGAATGTGCGAGCCGTCAACATCGGCATCCGCCATAATAACAATTTTGTCGTACCGCAGTTTGGCAATATCAAAATGGTCGCCAATGCCGGTGCCAAGGGCTAAAATAACCGGGGTTAGCTTGTCGTTGCCGTAAACCTTATCTACCCTTGCCTTTTCAACGTTCAGCATTTTACCCCAAAGCGGTAAAATAGCCTGGTAGGTGCTGTTGCGCCCCTCTACCGCGCTGCCGCCGGCCGAATCGCCCTCTACAATAAAAATCTCGGTTTTCGTGGGGTCGTTCGAAATACAGTCGGTTAATTTTTCCGGCATACGCACCCGCGTGGTGTTTGATTGCTTGCGCTGCAGGTCGCGCGCCTTTTGGGCGGCCTCCCGCGCGTTTGAGGCGGCAATGGCCTTTTCAATAATGGTTTTGCCAATGGCGGGGTGATCCTCTAAAAAGGCCGAAAACTGGTTACTTACCATGTTGTTTACCATAGTACCCATAGAGGTGTTGCCTAATTTAGATTTGGTTTGCCCCTCAAACTGAGCCTCGGTTAACTTTACGCTAATAACCGCAATAAGCCCCTCTAAAACATCATCGGCGCGCAGCCGCGGGTTAGATTCTTTTAAATATTTAAACCGCAGGCCGTAATTGTTAATGGCCCGAACCAAGGCGTTTTTAAAAGAGGTTTCGTGCGTGCCGCCGTCTACGGTATGAATATTGTTGGCAAAGCTAATAATGTTGGTGTCGTACCCCGTGTTAAACAGCAGGGCAACCTCGGCGGCCGAGTCATTCTCGGTTTTCGAAAGGTAAATCACCTCGTCGTGCAGCTTTTCCTTTTTGGTTTTGGCCAGCAAAAATTCGCAGTAGCTTTTAATGCCGCCCTCAAAGTGCAGCACCGTTTCTTTTTCCTGGTCGGGGCGCAGGTCGCGCAGAATAATTTTAACGCCGGCGTTTAAAAAGGCCTGCTCACGCAAACGGGTCAGCAAAATGTCGTAATCGTAAACCGTGGTGTCGGTAAAAATCTCGGCGTCCGGCTTAAAGGTAACAATGGTGCCGGTTTTGTCGGTGTCGCCAACAATGTGCAGCTCGTCTACCGCGTTGCCGCGCTCGTAACGCTGCTTGTAAAGGTGCTTGCCGTCGGCAACCTCAACCTCTAACCAGCTGGAAAGCGCGTTTACAACCGAGGCGCCTACGCCGTGCAGCCCGCCGCTTACCTTGTAGCCGCTGCCGCCAAACTTACCGCCGGCGTGCAGCACCGTAAATACAACCGAAACGGTTGGAATCCCCATTTTGGGGTGAATTCCTACCGGAATTCCGCGCCCGTTATCCTGCACGCGAATAATGTCGCCCTCTAAAATGTCGCAGTAAATGGTGTCGCAGTAGCCGGCTAAGGTTTCGTCAATGGCGTTATCTACAATTTCGTAAACCAGGTGGTGCAGCCCGCGCTCGCCGGTAGAGCCAATGTACATACCCGGCCGCTTGCGAACCGCCTCTAACCCTTCTAAAACCTGTATGGAATTTTCGTCGTAGTTTTCGGTTACGGGGGTGTTAATATCGTTTGCGCTCATTCAAAAATCTCCGTTTCTTTTTTCGCCGCGCCAAAGGGCTAACCGGCGGGAACCCCCGCGCCAAGCCGCTGCGGCAAAATTTAAATTTAAAAATATTTTTAAAAGCCCGCGCCGGCAAACCCGGCGGCTTTGTTGTTTTTTAAAGCTTTAAAAGCAAAATGCCGCTTTTTTTTGGCCTTTGCCCCGGTTTTAGGTTACTCAAAATAAGTAAAGCCTTTTTTGCTGCGCTTTTCCAGCGTTACGGTAGAAATTTGCGAAATGTAAACCGTTTGCTTTTTGCTGTTCTTTGGGGCGGTTACGGCAAAGGTTTTTGGCAGGTCGTCGGTAACATTTACCACCTGGCCGCGCTTTTCGGCAAGGGTTAAAAAATCCCTCGTTTTTTTGGATACGGTAGAGTTATCTAAATCAAACAGGCCAATTAAATCGCTTGTTTTAATAACTGTGCCTTGCCCTAAGTGTAAGTACATTTTTTCACCGCTTTTTAAAAAGTTTATTTTAAATTTAACAAAAAGGCTAAAACCTTTCGTGTTCACAAAAAAGCTAAAACCCTTGGCGGGCGGCGGTAACTACCGCCTAATACCGCCTTTCATAAAAGCAAAATTTAAATAAAGGCCAATTTTAAAAGCCCCGCTTTAAAACCCGGTGCAGGCCTTGCAAAAGGCCCTTTTTAAAATTAATTTTAAAAAAACAAAGCTTAAAAATTTTGCTTTTAAAAACCCGTTTGCGGCTTTTTGTTTTTTTACAGGCTTGCACCCGTTTAGCAAAAAATTAACCCTGCCGGGTAATTTCACCGCTTTTCATGCAAAAAACCGTGCCGTTTTTTAAGCCCTTAATGTTGTCGGGGTCGCAGCAGGTTAAAAAAACCTGCCAGCCTAAAATGTGGTTTAAAATAAAATCCTGCCGGTTTTCGTCCAGCTCGCTCATTACATCATCTAACAGCACAATGGGGTACTCGCCGGTTAGCTTTTTAATAACCCGAACCTCCGAAAGTTTTAGGGCCAATGCAATGCTGCGGCGCTGCCCCTGCGAGCCAAAGCGCCGGGCGTCCCGCCCGTTCAGCAAAAAGGTTAAATCATCCCGGTGCGGACCAATTGAGGTGTTGCCGGTAAAAAGGTCGGCCTTGCGGCTTTTTTTGTAGGCCGCGGCCAGCTGCGCCGGCTCAAAGCCGTTTAAAACGGTGCTTTCGTAGTGTAAAACAAGCTGCTCCCGCCCGCCGGAAATACCGGCGTAAAGCTCGGGCACAACGGTTTCAAGCAGCTGCATGTACCGCTGCCGGTGCCTTAAAACCTCGGCGGCACAGCCGGCCAAGGCCCACTCAAAATCGTCTAATAAATTCTCGCTTTGCGAAAAATATTTTAAGTCCCGCAAAACGCGGTTGCGCTGCTCAACCGCTTTTACATAGCTGCGCAGCGCCCGGTTGTAGGTAGGAAAAATTTGCCCAATAGCCGTGTCTAAAAATCGGCGGCGCATGGCCGGGGCGCCGTTTACCAGGCTTAAATCTAACGGCGAAAAAACAATGGCGTAAAATTTGCCGGCCAGCTCGGCGGCCGAGCTTAACGGCTTGCCGCCGTATTCGGCCTGCCGTTTGGCTAACACGGTTATTTTGGCGGTTTTTTGCACCTCGCCAAAAATGTAATCGCAGCTAATTTGCGCCTGCTCACGGTCAAAACCCTTTAGCTCGGCGTCCTTTGCCCCGCGAAAGCTTTTTGCCCCGCAAAAAAGCCAAAGTGCCTCTAACAAATTGGTTTTACCTTGCGCGTTTTCGCCGTAAATAACGTTAATGCCCGGCTGCGGCAAAAAGGTTAGGCTGCTAAAGTTCCGAAACCCCGTAGCCGTTAGCTTTTCAACCGTCATTGGGTTACCTTAAACTGCTGCCCGGCAAAGGTAATTTCATCGCCGGGGTGCAGCTTTTTACCCCGCATGGTGCAAACGCTGCCGTTTACCAGCACCTCGCCCCCGGTAATAACAATTTTAGCGTGCCCGCCGGTTGCGCACACCCCACTAAGCTTTAAAAAGCTATCCAGCTTAATAAAATCGGTTGTAATTTTAATTTCTTTCATCATTTTAAAATAATGGGCAATACCAAATAAAGGTAATCGTCCCCCTCCAGCGGCGTAATAACGGCGGCAGCGTTTGGTCCGTTAAACCGCACCAAAACCTCGTCCTCCTCGGTTGCCTTTAGTGCGTCTAACAAATAGCGGTTGTTAAACCCAATTTCAAACTCGCTGCCCTTTAGCTCAATGTCGCAGCAATCGGTGGCGCGCCCTACCGAGGAGGTGCAGCTAAAGGTTAGGCAATCCTCGTTCAGCGCGCAGCGCACCGGGCTTTTAATTTGGTCGTTTACAATAACCAGCGAAATCCGCTCAATAATTTCAATAATCTGCGGAACATTTATTTTAATTTCCTGCGCAAAGCTTTGCGGAATAGAGCGGCTGTAATCAATGTAGGCACCCTCTAACAGGCGGGAGGTTAAAATGTAACCGTCAATTTCAAAGCTAATGTTGCGGCTGCCAACCTTAATGACAATGCTTTGCTCTTCTTCGCCAATGATTTTAACCGCCTCGCTAATGGCGCGGCAGGAAACCACAAAGCTAATTTTTTCGCTGCTGTTAATTGCTTTTTTGCGAATGGCCAAGCGGTTGCCGTCAATAGCTACTACCTTTAGCTGCCCGTTTTCAATTTCAAAATCAAGGCCGGTTAAAATGGGTCGGGTGCCCTCCATTTGCGCGGCGGCAAAGCTGGTTTGCCGTACCATGCTTTTTAAATCCTCAGAAGAAAGCGTAACCGTTTTGTACTCGGCAACATTCGGCATTTCGGGAAAATCCTCCGACGCCATGCCCATAATGTCAAACACGGCGGCCCCGCAGGAAATGTGGCAAACCAAATGGTCGTCGGTTTGCAGCTGAATGGTGGTGCCGCGCACCTTGCGAATAATTTCAAATAAAATGCGGGCGCTTATTACAATGTCCCCTTGCTCGCTGCAAACAATAGGTAATTCTTTTTTCATGCTAATTTCCATGTTGTAGGCCATTAGGGTTAGCTTGCCCTCCTCGGCGGAGAGCAGCACTCCCTCTAAAATCGGCAGCGAGGCCCTGGGGTTTACCGCGCGCTGCAAATTGGAAAGCGCGTTGACTAATAATTCGCGTTCTACTGAGATTTTCATGAAAAAAGTCCCTCTATTCTTTTATTAATTTATAGCAGTAATCTTATAGGCGGTTAAAATGTTTATAACTTAAAATTTTGCCTTTAATCAGCCAAAATTCGGGCAAAAGTTATCAGCCCTCTTGGGTGAATAAAAAGTGGATAATTCAAATAACTTTTAGTTATAAACCGGGCGGTGCATAACCCGAATGTTTGTAAACCGAAAAAGGTTGATAACTTTTTTAAAAATTTAATACAAATAGTAAAAAATCGGTCGGTAAAATCAGTCGGTCTGCAGGTTTTTAATAATGTCCTCAATTAGCTCTTTGTCAAACGGGTTTTTCTTTAAATGGTCCTCAATTTTTTGCACATTGTGCAGCACGGTGGCGTGGTCCTTGCCAAAGCTTTCGCCAATTGCTTTGTAGGAAAGCTCAGTGGTCTCCCGCGCTATGTACATGGCAACCTGCCGCGCAAAGGCAATTTGGGCCGTTTTGCGTTTAGATATAATGTCGCTCTCCGAAACGTTAAAGGTGGTAGAAACCTCTGAAATAATCTCCTCAATTTTAATGGGCTCGGGCGTGTTGTCGCTAATAATGTCGCGAATAAAGGTTTGCGTAATGGCAATGGTGGGGGTTTTGCCCTGCAGGGTAATGTAGGCGTGCAGCTTTTTTACAACGCCCTCTAACTGCCGGGTGTTCATTTTAATGTGCTCGGCAATAAAGTAAATAATGTTTTCGTCTAAATTAATTTTTAAAAGCTCGGCCTTGGCGCGAACAATGCCAACCCGGGTTTCAAAATCCGGCGGCGTAATGTCCGAAATCAGGCCGCTTTCAAACCGGGAGCGAATTCGTTCGTCTAAAACTTTAATATCCTTTGGTGGGCGGTCGCTGGTAACAACAATTTGCTTGTTTTCGTGCAGCAGGGCGTCAAAGGTGTTAAAAAATTCCTCCTGCGTAGATTCCTTGCCCGCAATGAACTGAATATCATCCATTAATAAAACATCTACCGTGCGAAAACGGTTGCGAAAATCGGCCAAAGACTGTATGCCAAGCTTGCCTTCGTTAATGCATTTAATAAAAATGTTGGTAAAATCCTCGCCGCGAATGTATTCAACCTTTTTGTTGGGGTAATTTTTTGCAATTTGATTTTTAATGGCAAACAACAGGTGGGTTTTGCCAACGCCCGAATTGCCGTAAATAACCAGGGGGTTGTAATCGGTGGCGGGGTGGTCGGCTACCGCCATGGCCGCCGCGTGCGCGTACCGGTTAGAGGAGCCTACAATAAAATTATCAAAGGTAAAGTGCGATTCAAACGAGCCCTCGCTTTTGTCGCTCGGCAGTTGAATTTTTACGCTGTTGCGCTCCTGGTAAATAAGCTCAAACCGCACCGGAATACCAATAATATCGTTCAGGGCGCTTTCAATTTTTTCAATAAAGGTGCTTTCAAAAATGCTGCGCTTGTATTCCGAGTAAATAGAGGCCTTAAAAACCCCGTCTTTAAACTCTAAGGGTACAATGTCGGCAAACCAAACATTGTAGGCAACCTCGGTAATCATTCCCTGTTCAATACATTCGTCACAGGCAGCTTTCCACATATCGTTAATGGATTCTATTTGCATGTAGCGTTAAAGTCCTTTCTTTTTAAATACCGTGGCGGCAAATAGGGCGTTAAAATTAAAAATAAACCCCAAAACCGCAGGGCCTTTTTAAATTTTGCGCTTGCCCCGCTAACCTAAACAAAACCGTTTTTACCCCGGCCGGGCACAAAAAAATGCCGCTTTTTTTACCGCATAAATATACTACTCTATTCTACCATAAAATTGCAATAAATACAAGCATTTTAGCGGTTATTTTTACCCAAAAAAGGGTAAATTTTAAATAGGCCGGCAAGGGGTAAACGCCGTGCGCCAAAGCGGGGTTTACAAAGCCTTGTAAATAATTATACCAACACTTTAAAAATTTGCCCCCCAGTGTTAAATTTTAAAAATGCCGCCCTGCGGCGGGGGTTCATTGTGTTAGACTAAATTTAGCGCGCAGCCAAGCTCCGCACAAAATCCCGCGCCCCAAAAGTGCAAAAATTTGGTTTAAATGATAGCCACCCGTTTAACGGGCATTTTGCACCATTATTCTTAGCCTTTTCCAAAGCCGGCTAAATTAAAAAAACGCCAACCGGGCATTTTTTTGCCCGGTTGGCTGAATAAAATTAAATGATGCAAAAAATGTGCCTTAAGCGCAATTAAAATTTAAGCGGCGTCGGGAATGCCCTTACCCTCCATAACATATTGCACATAATTGGTAAGGCTTTCGTAAATTGAGGAGCTAATAACGCCGTATTTCTCGCCGTTAATTTCAAGCATATAGCGCCGCTCCGACTGCTTGTAAAGCTTAATAACAAAGGCTTTGCTGCCGTCGCGCGGCTTTAGCTGCGCGGTGTAGGCTGCGGTGGCGGCGCAGCTTTCGTTATTCTCGGTTGGTGAAAGGGTAACCAAATACTGGTAGTAGGCGCTCAGCAGCGAATCGTCTACGGCGGCCCCGTTAGAGGTTACCGTCATTTTTTCTTCCTTTTCGTCGTAAGCAATGTCAAAGCTGTAATCCTTGCCGCCGGCGTTAATTTTAATGTTCGAAAAATCTTTTAAATACTCTAAAAACGCGTACTGGTTGTACAGGTCGGCCTCGCGTTTATCTAACATAGAAAGCGCCTCGGCCGTTACGGCGTAAACGGCGTTTCTGCCGTCTACCGTTACGGCGTAGTAATTTTTTTCCTTGTCGTACAGCTTTGCGCGAACCGTTACGCTGTTTTCGGCGTATTTTAAGGTTACAACCGCGTCGGGCGCGTCTAACCCGTAGGCGGTAATATCGGCCTTGGTGGGGGCTAATTTGTAGGTGTCAATTGCTACTAAGCCATCGGCCAAAATGCCCAGCATGGCAGTGGTGTTTTCCTCGTTTGCGTAGCGCACCTTGCTGCCAACCGTAATTTGGTATTTTGCCATTTTGTTGCTGGTGGCGGTAAGGGTAATGGGATTGGGGTAGTAGCTGCCCGAAAGGGTAATGGTATCAAACCCGGCAAGCTTGGTGTCGTCCTCCCCAAAATATTTGCTTTCCGAAGACTTTGCGTCATCCTTAGAAGGGGCGGTAACAATAACCGTGTTGGCCAGTTTTTCGGGTGTGGTGTTAACCTTTTCAACCGTGCCGGCCGCAACCAGGTAAATGCCCTCTACCCCGCTTACCTTGGTGTAGTAGCCGCTGCCGTCGGGGCTTAGGCTGCCAAAGCTAATGGTGTAGTTTTCGGCCGCGTTTTGCAGGGTAACCTCTACCGTAACGGCCGGGTCGTTTAACCCGTAATCTAAACTTAAATCGGTCATTTGCCGGGTTGCGTACAGCGCGCTGCAAGAGTCGGCTACCGCGTTAATCGAGCTGTCGGCAATCAGGGTGGGGTCGTAGCCCTCTAAGCTCCAGGCAACGGTTTTTTCCGCCTCACCCGAGGAGGCTGTGCTGCTTTCGGTTAAGGTGCCGTTAAACACCAAGGTTTTGTTTTTGGTTTTAACGGTAATTTTGCGCAGGTCGGTTGCCGTTACCTCTTTAATTTTAATAGAGGGGGTGGTGGTTTCCTCTTTTTCACTGTTTAAATTCGGCAAAAACTTAACGGCCGCAAAAACCCCGGCCCCTAAAACAATGGCCGCTGCAATTAAAATTAAAATAATGTTGCGGCGGCGCTTTTTGCCGCTTATTATTTTTTTTGGCTTTTCGGCCGGCTCGCTTTTGGTAAAAATGGTAGAGCCCTGCAGCTCCGGCTCGTTGGCGTCCCCCTCAGCCGAAGTTTCATTCTCAGCCGAAGTTTCATTCTCAGCCGAAGGTTCTTTCTCAGTCGAGGTTTCATTCTCAGCCGAAGATTCATTCTCAGCCGAAGCTTCCCCCTCTGCGGGGGCGGCGCTTTCTGTCGGTGCCTTTTTTGGTAAAATTTCGGGTTCGGCCGCCAAATTTTTTTCAACCTCCGGCCCGGCCGGGGGGGTTACGCTTTCCTCGGCGGCTGGGGCCGCGGCGTTTTCCGGCTCCTGCCCGGGCTGCAAATTAGGTTGCTCGTTAAAAGAACTCAAGGTAATATCCTCCTTCATTCTTAATGCTTGGCCTTGCGGTAAATCCAAACGCTAATACCGGCAACCAGCATGGCAATAGGCACAATGTAAAGGGTAATAGCCGTTACCGTGTTGTGCTGGGAATCGGTTAAAGAAACGGAGTAGGCCCCGGTTGTTTTGGGTAAAAAGTACATAGAGGAGCCGTTGCGGCCGCTGCTAATGTTGACTACATTAATGGCAAAATCTAAATTGCCAACATCGTTGTAATTGCTCCAGGAGGAGGCAATAAAGTCGGAGCTGCCAAAGTAGCCAACATAGCTGGTCTGCTCGTCGTAATTGTCGTTATATGCAACATCCGCCGTTAGCATAATTACCGGAATGGCCTGCTTTTTCTCGGACAACGGGGGTGTGTACCCGCCGCTGGTGCCCTTGGGGGCTAAAACGGCCGTTTCGTTGGTTTTCATTAAAATGTGCGAGGTACGGGTGTCCTTTTCCTCAAACAGCTGCTTCAAAGCAAGGTTTTTGGCGCAGTAGTAGTAAAGCTTAGAATCGTTTACGCCTTTGGTCAGGTCGTCCTCGTTGTTTACCAGCATAATCGAATCGTCAAAGCGGTATTTGCTGTCGGTCTCGTAAGCCATGGCGTCCTGCACACCAATGCCCCACTCCTCCATAAACTCGTTTAAATTTGGGGTGGCGGGGGAGGCGGTGCTGCCAAACACCAAAAAGCTTTTGCCCTTTTTGCCGTCGTTGTTTAAAAAGGCATCCATTAATTTCAGCTCGGCACCGTCTAAGTCAGAGGTGGGCTTAACCAGCAAAACAAGGTTTACATCTTTTAACGCGTCGGCGGTAATTTTGCCGCTAATTTCGGTAATCTCGTAATTGTATTCACCAAGGGCGGCGGTTAGGGTGGCGGCGTCCTCCTTAGAGCCGTGGCCGGTAAGCAGCGCCACTTTAGCCTTGTTGCTGGAGGCCACCGTGTAAATGGCGCCCGAAAGCTTGCTTTCAATGTTCGAGGCCGAAATGGTGTAGTACCCGTAGCCGTAAGCGGCCCCGCCGTTCGAGGCGTCATACAGCTCGTAAACATCTTTAAAGGTAATTACCGTGCTTAAATTTTCGCCGTTCCGGTTGGCCGAAACAATAATGTCCCCGTACGAAATTTGGGTGTTGCTGCCGCTTTCCAGCGCGTCAAAATCCGGGCTTTGCGGGTCTACGTAACGCACCTTAATGTGGCTGTTGTACTTGTTGTAGCTTTCTACCATGGTAACCGTTTGGTTAAAGTAGTTGTAGGGGGTGTTGTTCTCCTGCACATAGTAGGTGTTGTAGGCGTAGTTTATCATGTCGGCGCCGGTGTAGCTGTCCCGCGGGGCGCAAACCGTAACGGTAACGTCGCTGGTAATGCTTTTAATAAAATTAATATTCTCCTGCGTTAGGGAGTTGGAATTGTCGGTGGTAACATCCAGCGTGGTGGGCAGCTTGTTGGCAATAACAGCCGAAACAACATTTACTAAAATTAAAACGGCCAGCAAAATAGCGCCCGAAAGGATCATAAAGGTGCTGCGCTTGGCAAAGTTTACATTTTTTAGCTTTTTGCCCTTTTTAGCCTTTTTGGCTGCTTTTTTTGCGCCTTTTTCGGCTTTGCTGTTGGTCTTTTCGTTTTTTTCAGCCTTTTCGGTTTTTTCCTCGGCCGCCTCAGCCTTGGTTTCAGCCGCAACGTCCTTTAATTCCTCCGGCGCGGCGGCGTTTGGCTGCTGCGCGTTATTTTCGGCGTTTTGTAATTTCTTTTCATCCATTCTTCGGCACCTCCCTTAAGCCCAGCGTTTTTTATCCAGCATGGCGGTGGCAAGGTACAAAAACAGCACCGTAACGCTGGCAAAAAATACAATGTTCGAAAAATCTATTTTTCCGCTGGTAAAGGCGTTGTAGCGCGTAACAAAGGAGATGTAGGTGGTGGCGTTTGTAAACCAGGTTGCGTCAACGCTTTGCGAAAAATAATCAATTTGCATAATAAAAAACGAAACCACAATGCCAAAAATGCCGGCAATAATCTGGCTCTCGGTTAAGGCCGAAATAAACAGCCCAATTGCTAAAATTGAGGAGCCCAGCAGCGCAATGCCCAACAAATCGGCCAAAAAGGCCAGCCAGTTTACCGAGGTGCTGAGCATTAAAATAAATACGTAAATAAAGGTCATGGCAAAGGGCAGCATAAACAGCGTTAGCGCCGCAAAAAATTTGCCGTAAATAATTTTCCAAAGCTTTACCGGCGCGGTCAGCAGCAGCTGGTCTACCTTTTGGCGCTTATCCTCACTTAACAGGCGCATGGTAATAATGGGGCAAACCAGCAGCGCAATGGTAGAAATGCTCATAAACACAAAAGAAATATTCGTGTAGTTGTTGCGGTACATGTAGGAAAAATAAAGCCCTAACAATAGCAGCATAACCGAGCAAACAATGTACCCAATGGGGGAGGTAAAGTAAGACTTCATTTCCCGTTTATAAATGGCGTGCATTATTTTTCCTCCTTTCCGTAAACGGCTTCCATAACCGATTTTTTCGCTTCGGCCGAAAGCCCGGCCGGCTCTTTTTTCGCCGGCTTTTCGGTTTTTTGCTGGGCGGCGTCGGCCCCTTCGGTCAGGCGTAAGAAAATTTGCTCCAGCGTTAGCGCGCGGGTGGTAATTTCAATCAGCGGCCACTTGCGGTCGCTCAGGCGGTTAAAAATATCCCGCCGAACATCAACCCCCGGCACCGGCTCTACTAAAAAGTCGAACGAGCCGGATTCCACCATGCCAAGCGGCGTAACCTGCTGCACACCCTTAATGGTAGTTATCAGCTTTTGCACCTCGCCCTGCGGCCCCTGTACCCGAACGGTTACCGCGTGGTCGGAGGAAAGGTTGTTCGAAAGGTTTTCGGCCGTGTCGTCGGCTACAATTACGCCGTTGTTAATAATTAAAATGCGTTTGCAAACGGCCTGTATCTCGGACAAAATGTGCGAGCTTAAAATAACCGTGTGGTGCTTGCCTAAGTTGGCAATTAGGGTTCTAATTTCAATAATCTGCTTCGGGTCTAAGCCAACGGTGGGCTCGTCTAAAATTAAAACGTCCGGGTTGCCAACCAGCGCCTGCGCAATGCCAACACGCTGCCGGTAGCCCTTAGAAAGGTTTTTAATTAACCGGTTTTCAACATTTTTAATGTTTACTAAACGCTCAATTTCGTCTAAATGCGCTTTTTTGGGGAACTTAACGCTTTTTAAATCGTAAACAAAGCCTAAGTATTCCTTTACCGTCATATCCGGGTAAAGCGGCGGCTGCTCGGGCAGGTAGCCAATGCGCTTTTTTACCTGCTCCGGGTTATCCAAAACATCAAAGCCGTCTACCGTAACACTGCCCTCGGTTAACGAGAGGTAGCCGGTAAGAATGTTCATAATGGTTGATTTACCGGCGCCGTTCGGCCCCAAAAAACCAACAATTTCGCCCTGCGAAATGGCAAAGCTTACATTCTTAACCGCGGTGTGACTTCCGTATTTTTTGGAAAGGTTTTGAACTTCTATCATAACTGAAACCTCCAAGCTTGTGTTTTGCCGCACAACCCGTGCGGCCGCCCCGTAAGGACGGAGCACAGTACCAACAAACCGCCAAACCCCGTTGCTTTCGGCCGGCGTTTTAGCCGGGCGCCCAAAATGCAATAAAGCGTAAAGGCGTTAAGCTAAAAAGCCGTTTGCCCGTTTGGTGGGTTTGGCCGCGTGCGCTGCAGTTTGGTTGGCGGGGGGCAAACCCCGTACGGGGCTAAATTTTCAAAAGCCTTAAAAAGCCTTTGCCCAAAGCCCCGCAGTGCAGGGCCGCGCCAATTCAAAGCCAAAACGCACGGCAACGCAGCCTTTTTGCGGCAAAAGGCTGCCGTAGTTCTTACATAGTACTGTAAAAAGTTTTAATTTTTGTAAATAATTTATTAAAATTATACACGCTACCAGTATACCACACTTATTTTACAAATGCAATGTTTTGCCTTTGTAAAAAACGGTTTAAATAACCGGGTAAAACTGGGTAAAAAAATAAACCCCTGCAGGTAAAGGGGCGGTATTAGGGCCCTGTGGGCAAAAAAACAGCGCCATGTTTGGTAGCAGCAAAGGGTTGGCGCCAGCGGGTTAGGAATGCAGCGGCGGCGTTTGGTTTTAAAATAGAACAAAATAGCACAGGGGGCTAACGGCGGCAGCAAACCGCCCAAAAATTTAAAAGCCGGGCGCCGTTTGGCACCCGACCTTTGTTTTTTGCTTGGCCAAGGCGTTCGGGCTTACTTTGCGTAATCCGAAGCGCGGCTTTCGCGAATAATGTTTACCTTAATTTGCCCCGGGTACTCCAGTTCTTTTTCGTACCGCTGCGCAATATCGTGCGCCATAATTACCATCTGGTCGTCGGTAATCATTTCCGGCTTAACAATAATGCGAACCTCGCGGCCGGCCTGAATGGCGTAAGAGCTTTCTACCCCGCTAAAGGAATTGGCGATTTCCTCCAGCTTTTCAAGGCGTTTAATGTAATTTTCAATGTTTTCGCGCCGGGCGCCCGGGCGTGCCGCCGAAATGGCGTCGGCCGCCTGTACCAGGCAGGCAATTACCGTTTTGGCTTCTACATCGCCGTGGTGGGCGTGAATGGCGTGAACAACCGCTTCGCTTTCGTGGCATTTTTTAGCAACCTCAACGCCAAGCTGAATGTGCGAGCCATCCTGCTCGTGGTCAATGGCTTTGCCAATGTCGTGCAGCAGGCCGGCGCGGCGGGCTAAGGTAACATCGGCGCCCAGCTCGGCCGCCATAACCCCCGCCAGGTACGAAACCTCTAACGAGTGGTTTAAAACATTTTGCCCGTAGCTGGTGCGGTAATGCAGCCGCCCCAGTAAGCGAATCAGCTCGGGGTGCAGGCCGTGAATCCCGGCGCTCAGCATGGCGCGCTCGCCCTCTTTTTTAATGGTGTGCTCAACCTCGGCGGTAGCCTTTGCAACCATCTCCTCAATGCGGGCGGGGTGAATACGGCCGTCTAAAATCAGCTTTTCCAGCGCAATGCGGGCAATTTCGCGGCGAACCGGGTCAAAGCTTGAAAGCGTAATGGCCTCGGGGGTGTCGTCAATAATTAAATCAACGCCCGTGGCGGTTTCCAGCGCGCGAATGTTGCGGCCCTCGCGGCCAATAATGCGGCCTTTCATTTCGTCGTTCGGTAATTCCACTACCGAAATGGTAGCCTCCGAGGAATGGTCGGCGGCGCAGCGCTGAATGGCTTGCGAAAGCAGCTCGCGCGCTTTTTCGTCGGTTTCCTCTTTAAATTGCTGCTCGTATTCCAAAATCTTCAGCGCTTTTTCGTGGCTCAGCTCGCTGTCTAACATGGAGAGCAGATGTTCTTTGGCCTGCTCGGCCGTAAAGCCCGAAATCTTTTCAAGGATCTCCATTTGGCCTTTTTTCAGTTTTTCAACCTCGGCCATACGGTCGTCAATTTCTTTGGCTTTTTTGTTAATTTTTTCTTCTTTTGCTTCTAAGTTGTCGGTTTTGCGGTCAAGATTTTCTTCCTTTTGCTGAATACGGTGTTCTTGACGCTGAATTTCACTGCGGCGCTCGCGCAGCTCCTTGTCGGCCTCCGAGCGTTGACGGTGAATTTCTTCTTTGGCTTCAATTAAAGCCTCTTTTTTACGCGCTTGGGCATTTTTCATGGCGTCGCTTAAAATGCGGCGCGCCTCGTCCTCAGCGGAGCCCACGGCGGTACGGTCTTTGTTTTTTTGCACGGCGCTGCCAACAAAAAAAGCAGCCACGGCAAGTATTACAACGGTTACCCCGGTAATTGCGTAAAATAACGGACCCAATAGAAAGCACCTCCTTATATCATAAAGCACGAATTTAGGCCAAACGGCCAAAACGGGGCCGTGCATTGCACCCCGCGGTTTATATGATAACGTGCGCACAGCCCTTTGCCCGCCAAAGCAAAAAACTGCCCCACATTAAACATACTACCTCTATTTTATACGAAATTGCCCCCTCTGTCAAGGCCAATTTGCGCCGGCGGCCCGCCCTAAAAATTGGCCGGCGACTAAAAAACAGCAAAAACAGGCAGCTTTTGCGGGGGCAAATTGGTTTTTAAATTGTTTTTAAAATATTCATTATTTTCCTGCCAAAAAGGGGTAAAATGGATTTATTAGTTGTGATTTTATTTAGAACAATACATTTTTAAAAGTTTGTTCCCGCGTTTTAAAGCGTTTGTTTGGCACTTTAAGAGCCGCCTTTTTCGGCGGCCGCATAATTTTTAAAAGGAGAATTTGGAATGCTGCAAATTAAGCACATTAAAAAAGAGTACCGCACCGGCGATTTAACCCAAACCGCCCTGGCCGATGTTAGCTTAAACCTACGCGACAACGAGTTTGTTGCCATTTTAGGCCCCAGCGGCTCGGGCAAAACAACCCTGCTAAACATTATTGGCGGGTTAGACCGGTACGACAGCGGCGATTTAATTATTAACGGTATTTCTACCAAAAAGTACAAAGACCGCGACTGGGACTCTTACCGCAACCACACCGTTGGCTTTGTGTTTCAAAGCTACAATTTAATTCCCCACCAAAGCGTGCTGGCGAATGTAGAATTAGCGCTTACCATTTCGGGCGTAAAGCGGGCCGAGCGCCGCCGCCGCGCAACAGCAGCGCTGCAAAAGGTTGGCCTTGGCAACCAGCTGCACAAGCGCCCCAACCAAATGTCCGGCGGGCAAATGCAGCGGGTGGCTATTGCCCGCGCGCTGGTAAACAACCCCGATATTTTACTGGCCGACGAGCCAACCGGTGCGCTGGATACCGAAACCAGCCTGCAGGTTATGGAGCTTTTAAAAGAGGTAGCCAAAGACCGCCTGGTGGTTATGGTAACCCACAACCCCGAGCTGGCCACCCGTTACGCCAACCGCATTGTAAATTTAAAAGACGGCCAAATAACGAACGACAGCAACCCCTACGAGCTTTCGGCCGAGCTTACGCCCAAGCCGGTGCACCAAAACATGGGCCGCTCCTCTATGTCGGTTTTTACGGCGCTTTCGCTTTCGTTTAACAATTTGCGCACCAAGCTGGGGCGCACGCTGCTAACCTCCTTTGCCGGGTCTATTGGTATTATTGGCATTGCGCTTATCCTCTCGCTTTCTACCGGGGCCAACGCGTATATCGAAAACATTCAAAAAGATACCATGGCCTCCTACCCGCTTTCCATTCAAAGCACTTCTATGGATATGAGCAGCTTTTCCGGTATGGTAAAGCCCAACGCCGAAAAAACCGCCAACCACGAACTGGACGCCGTATACGCCGACAATTCCAATATAGAAAACGCCTCGGGTATGCTAACCAGCTTTAAGCAAAACAATTTAAAAGATTTTAAAAAGTATTTAGATGACCCGAACAGCGAAATTCACCAATATGTTGGCGAAAACGGCATCACCTACTCCTACGCCGTTTCGTTTGATGTTTACACGCACGACCCCGAGGGTAAGCTGATTAATACCGATGGCTCTACCGTTTCTAAGGCTACGGGGCAAATTAGTGTGGCCAACATGGGCGAAATGAGCAACCTGCAAAGCAACATGAGCCAGCTTATGGGCGCGCCGGATAATTTTACCGAGCTGATTCCCGGCACCGGCAATAGCCCGGTAAGTAATGTAATTACCGAAAATTACAGCGTGCTTTACGGCAGCTGGCCAAAAAAGTATAACGAAATTGTGCTGGTGGTAGACCATAATAACGAGATCCGCACCGAAACGCTTTACAGCCTGGGCCTGCTGCCCTACACCGAGTATGAAAATATTGTTAAAAAAATTAACGCGGGTGAAAAGGTTACCCTAAGCGCCAAAAAGTTTACCTACGCCGATATTTGCAGCAAAAGCTTTAAGCTGCTGCCGGCCTGCGACCTTTACGAAAAGCAGGAAAACGGCAATTACACCTTGGTATCCGGCGACGAAGCTAAGCTGGAAAAGCTAATGAACAGCGCGGTGGAGCTAAAGGTTTGCGGCGTGGTGCGCAGTAAGGATGATTCCTCGAATATTTCCATCTCCTCCCCCATTGCGTACACCAGCCTGTTAACCGATTATTTAATTGAGCATACCGACGCCAGCGCGGTGGTAAAGGCGCAAAAGCAAAACCCCGCGGTAAATGTGCAAAACGGCATGACTTTTGCCCCGAAAAACAACAGCGAAAAAATTAGCGATACCAAAAAGTATTTAACCAACCTTGGCGTTAGCGAAAAAGCCCGCCTTTGCCGCAGCATGATGCAAACCGTTTACGCCGGGCAGCCGCAAATGTTGCAAGGGCTGGAAGGCATGAGCGAAACGCAGCTGGCCGCCCTGCTGGAAAATTATTTACAAAACCCCTCCGACGAGGTGCTGCTGAACATTTACAAAACCCAAATTTCTACCGGCAGCTACGAGGAAAATTTAAAGGCCTTTGGCGTGGTAAATAAAAACACCCCCTCGGCCATTAACATTTACGCCGACAGCTTTGAGGCGAAAGACCAAATTGCCGAATGTATTAGTGCTTACAATAATACCAAGGCAGAAAAGGACCAAATTGTTTACACCGATTATGTTAAGCTTTTAATGTCCTCTTTTACCACAGTCATTAATGTGGTGTCTTATGTGCTTATTGCGTTTGTGGCCGTTTCGCTGGTGGTTTCCTCTATTATGATTGGCATTATTACCTACATTTCGGTGCTGGAGCGCACCAAGGAAATTGGCATTTTGCGGGCCATTGGCGCCTCGAAGCAAAATGTTTCGCAGGTGTTTAACGCCGAAACCTTTATGATTGGCCTTTGCGCCGGCCTAATTGGTATAGGCGTTTCGCTTTTGTTGCTGCTGCCGGGTAACGCCGTAATTCACGCCTTAACCGGCTCTACCAGCATTAACGCCATTTTGCCGGTGGGCGGCGCCGCGGTTTTGGTGCTGCTTAGTATGCTGCTAACGCTAATTGGCGGCCTTATTCCGGCTAAAAAGGCCGCCCGGCAAGACCCCGTAGCCGCTTTAAGGTCGGAATAATAGGAAACATTAAAATTTTAAGCCCGTTTTAAATTCGGGGTTTAAATCCCGGTTTAGCCCTGTTTTTTAACGCTTAAAGCCCAAAAAGCCCGCCGTACCAACACGGCGGGCTTAATTTTTTAAATTTAACCTTGTTTTATTCTTTATTTTGCTGCAAAAGGGTACGAATATCCTTTAAAACATCCTCGGCGGTTTCTTTCGGCTCGTCCTCCGGCTCGGGCTCCGGCTTTTTGCCGGCCAGCTCCTCCAGCTTTTTGTGCAGCGTCATTACCGCGCGCAGCGCCGCAAAAACCGAAAAAGCAATAATTAAAAACTCTAATACAACCTGAATAAAATTGCCGTAGGTTAAGGCCGATTCCTCTCGCAGCAGCTTGCCGGCCGCGTCGTACTGGGCGGGCGAGATCACCCACTTCCAGTCGGTTACATTAATGCCGCCCAGCAAAATGCCAACCAGCGGCATAATAATATCGGCCACCAGGCTGTTCACAATTTTAGAAAAAGCGGTACCAATAACAACGCCAACCGCCATGTCTAATACATTCCCCTTGGTAATAAAGGCTTTAAAATCTTTAAAAAACTGTTTCATTTTAATGTTGCTCCTCCACAATACCCGCACAAAGGCCCTGTGCGGCTTTGCCTATTTTTATTCCTGCGCCAAATGGTTTATTTTTGTACGGTCGCGCTTGTTCTGTGCTGCTGCGCTTATTCTGCGCTGTTGTACTCGTCCTGCGCTTGTTCCCGTGCTAAAGCGCCAATTTTTGTACGGCGGTGTTTATTCCTGCACCTTTTGCACGCGGTAGTTGCCCAAAAAGGCAAAATCGCGCACCTCGTCGGCCAGGGTCTGCAGCAGCTGTGCCGTGTCGCGGTTTTTCAGGCAGCCGTCAAAATCCAGGTAAAATTGGGTCTCAAAATCGCCGCCCTTGCCCGCGGCCGATTCCAGCTTGGTTAGGTTTAACCCGTGCAGCGCAAAGCGTGTTAAAATTTTTTGCAGCGCGCCCGGCGTGTGCGGCGTAGCAAACGAAAGGCTAATTTTGTTGCTGCCCGGCTCAAACACCGGGCGGTTGCTTAGCACGGCAAAGCGGGTGCAGTTGTTTTGGTAATCCTGAATGGCGGGGGCCAAAATGTTAAGCCCGTATTCGTCCGCGCAGTAGGCCGAGCCAATGGCGGCAACGCTGCCGTCGGCCGAATGGGCAACCAGCTTGGCCGCCTCGGCCGTGTTTTGGTACTCTACCGCCTTTAGCCCGTGCGCGCGTATAAATCCGTTGCACTGCGAAAGCGCCTGCGGGTGCGAGTACACGGTTTTTACGGCCGAAAGCGCTGTGCCCGGCTTGGCCAGCAGGTTGTGCTGCACCGCCATGTTTACCGAGCCTACAATGTAGCTTTTGTACTGCAGTAAAAGGTCGTAAACCTCGCGCACGCTGCCGGCGGTAGAATTTTCTACCGGCACAATGCCAAAGGCGCACCGGCCGGAATGAACCGCCTCAAACACGGCGGCAAAGCGGCTAAAAAAAACCGGCTGCGCACCAGGGTAGACCGCCCGCAGCGCCAGGTGTGTAAAGGCGCCGTCGGTGCCGTAGCAGGCAACGCTGCCATTTACCTGCAGTGCCTGCTCGTGGTATTCGGGCAGCGGCCGCCCGGCGTTTAACCGGGTGCTTTGCAGCTCACGGCTGCAGGCCATAATAAAGGCGTAAATTTCGGCTAAATAGCTGCCGTATTCCCCGCCCTCGGCGCGTACCTTTTGCAAAATTTCCTGCTCGCGGCCCGGGTGGTACAGCGGCAAATTTTGCGCCTTTTTAACCTCGGCAACAGCCAGCGAGCACTTCATGCGCTCCACCAATAAACGGGTTAGCTCTGCGTCGCAGGCGTCAATTTGTTTTCGAATATCTTTTAGTTCCATTGTTTTTAGCACCTTTTTTTGTAATGCCGCAGCTTTTGCGGCTTAGCGGATTTGGCTTTGTGGGTTTTGGTTGTTATACCGCGTTGTTTTTGAAAAGTTTATTTTAAAGGCTTAAAAAATTTTATGTTTTTAAGCTGGTATTTTTAAGGCGAGCGGGGTTTTGTTTCGCCCGTTTGGGTTGGTCGGGGTTCGCCCCGGCTGAACCAAAGCGCACATACAAGCGCCAATTGAAAGAAGCATTTAGCTGTAACCCCCGCAAAAAGCCTTTGTAACCGGTTAAACCGGCAAGGCTAACCCTAAATTAAGGCTGTTAAACGGCGCCCCTTAACGCCAAACAAGGTCGGCAACGGCCAAGGTCAATGCGGCCTCCAGCGCCGGCAAAGCCCGCGGCACAATGCAGGGGTCGTGCCTGCCGCGAATTTTTAGCTCGGCGTTCTTTTTTTCTAAAAGGTCAACCGTTTGCTGCGCCTTAGAAATTGAGGGGGTGGGCTTTAGCGCAACGGTAATCAGCAGCGGCGCCCCGTTGCTAATGCCGCCGGTAATGCCCCCGCAAAAGTTGGTGCGGCAACAAACTTCGCCGTTTTCGTTATAATACATACTGTCGTTAACCTCGCTGCCCCTGGCGCCGGCAAAGCCAAACCCGGCGCCAAAAGCAACAGCCTTAACGGCCGGCACGCCAAACAGCGCTTGGCTAATACGGTTTTCCAACCCGTTAAACATGGGGTCGCCCAGCCCGGCCGGCAGCCCTGCTACCGCCAGCTCTACCGCGCCGCCAACACTGTCCTGCGCGGCGGCCGCCGCTTTAATTTCGGCCCGCATTTTTGGCTGTATTCGGGGGTTTATTACCGAAAAATATTCGCTCGAAAGCTTTTTCAACTGCTCAATGTTAACGGCGGTGGGGTTAAACGGGTCGTCCTTTACGCTGCCAATTTGGCTAACGTGCCCGCCAATAAAAATGCCCTGTTTTTCTAACGCGGGGCGCAGAACAGAGGCTGCCGCAACCAGCGGCGCTGTTAACCGGCCCGAAAAATGCCCCCCGCCGGAAACATCCTGAAAGCCGCCGTACCGCACGCTTGCAGCGTAATCGGCGTGGGAGGGGCGGGGAAACCGGCGTAGATCTTCGTAATCCTGCGAGCGTACATTGGTGTTTTTAATAATCAGCGTTAGCGGTGCGCCGGTTGTTTTGCCTTCCAGTATTCCCGAAAGAAATTGCGGTATATCCTGTTCCCTGCGCGGCGTGGCGCTGGAATCCTGCCCTGGGGCGCGGCGGTGTATTTGGGTTAGCACATATTGCCGATCCAACAAAATGCCGGGGGGCGGGGAATCTATTACCGCACCAATGGCGGGGCCGTGGCTTTCGCCAAAAACGGTAACGCGAAGGTTAGTTCCAAAGGTTGAGGACATTTGTCTTCCCTCCTAAATTCGTAAAGTCTTTAAAAAAGCCGGGGTAAGATTTTTCGGTAGCCTCGGCAGTGGTTATTTGCGTTTTGCCGGCGGCGTAGGCGGCTGCCACGCTAAAGGCCATCACAATGCGGTGGTCGTTTGCGCCGCAAACCTGCCCGCCTTTGGGTAAAACGGGGTAAATAATTAGGCCGTCGGCCGTTTGCTCGGCCTTGCCGCCTAAGGCGTTTACCGCCGCCGCCGTGGTGGCTAAGCGGTCGCTTTCTTTAAAACGCAGGCGCTCGGCGTGGGTCAGCACCGTTTGGCCCGCGGCAAACATGGCCGCCGCCGCTAACGCCGGAACCATATCGGGAATATTGCGGCAGTCAATAATGCGCCCGGCCTCGGCCGTGTTGGCGCTTTCACGCGTGGCAGTCGGGCCGTTATTTTGGCTGTTTGCGGTGGGGCCGTTGGAGCCGCCGCCCGGTTGCACCGCAGCTTTAAGGCTGCCGGTTGCCGGGCTATCTGCCGCCAGACCAATTTGGTTATTGCCGCTTTTTCTTTGAGCACAGGCGCCAATGTTTTTGCCCGAAACGTAGGGGCTGCCAACTTCGTTCAAAGCAACGGCCACGCGGCTTTCAGCCTTTTCACCGTTTAAGGGCTGGGGCGCTTTTTCAAGCTGCAGCGTTTGCCCCTGCCAAACCGGCTGTACGCCAAATTTTGCAAAAAGCGCCAAACCGGCTTTGTCGCCCTGGGCCGAGCGGGGGTTTAGCCCGGTTAGCTGCAGCCGGGCGCCCATGGCGGCCGCCGCCAGGTAAAAGCTGGCCTGCGACCAATCGCCCTCAATTTCAACATCTTTAGCCCGGTAGCTGCCGGTGGTTTGGTAAACGCCGTTGTGCGCCGTTACCGTTACGCCAAATTCGGCCAGTGCCTGCACGGTAAGATCAATATACCCGGCCGATTGCAGCGGCGTGGTAAGCTCGGCGCTGCTGTTGGGGCCAATTAGCGGCAGCGCCAGCAGCAGCCCGGTTAGGTGCTGCGAGCTAACCGCACCCGAAATTTTAAAAACGCCGGGGTTTAGCCTGCCGGTTACGGTAATGGGTAATAAATCGGCCGAGCATTGCACCCCGTGCCGGCGCAGCAGTTCGGTCATTTCACGCATGGGGCGCTGCGGCAGCCGGCCGTGCCCGGTAAAGGTAACGGTGCGGCCCAGCGCTGCGGCAATGGGCAGTAAAAAGCGTAGGGTAGAGCCCGACTCCCCGCAGTCTATTGTAACGGGGCTGCCGCTTTGCGGGCAGCCGCCAATGCCGGTAATGTAAAAGGCGCCGTTTTGCTCGGTAATTTCTGCTCCTAACGCGGCGGCGGCCTTTAGGGTGGCGTCAATGTCCTTCGAGTGGCAGGCCGGCTCCACGCGGGAGGTACCTTTGGCCAACGCCGCCCCTAAAATAAGGCGGTGCGCCGCACTTTTAGAGGGGGGGATAAAAACCTTGCCGCACAGCGGCGCGGGGGTAATTTCAACCGTCATACTGCACTCCTTGCTCTAACAGCTGCAACAGGGTCTTAAAATCGGTTTTTAAAACGGCCGCACTGCCAATATTTTTTAAGTAAACCAAGCGAACGCCGCCCGCAACGGCTTTTTTGTCGCTTTTGCTAATTTCGCAAAGGTCGGCGGCGGCAATGTTGGTTTGCAGTGGCAGGCCGTACCGGGTAAGGCAGCCGCAAAGCCGCCGGTAGGTGCCGGGCGCGGTGTAGCCGGCCGCCTCGGTGGCGCGCGTGATTAAGGCCATGCCAACGGCAACTGCCTGCCCGTGTGAAAGGCCGTTAAAGTTTTGGTATTTTTCAATGGCGTGGCCAAGCGTGTGGCCAAAGTTTAGTAAAATGCGGTCCCCCTGCTCGGTAAAATCGCGCTCGGTTACTTCTACCTTCATACCAATAGCCTCGCGCAGTACCTCGGGCAAAACCGCCTTTAGGCTTTCAAGGCGGTGCTGCTCCAACAGGCTAAAAAGCCCCGGCTTTAAAATAGCCCCGGCTTTAATCACCTCGGCTAAGCCGTCTTGCCAAAAATGCTGCGGCAGGGTGTTTAGGGCGCTGGTATCGGCCAGCACGGCCAACGGCAGGTGAAAGGCGCCGCAAAGGTTTTTGCCAAACGGTAAATCGCACCCCGTTTTGCCCCCAACCGAGGAATCTACCTGTGCCAGCAGTGTGGTTGGCAGCTGCACAAAGTGAATACCGCGCAAATAAATGGCGGCGGCAAAGCCGGTTAAATCGCCGCAAACTCCGCCGCCCAGGGCAATGGCAAGGTCTTGACGGGTCAGTCGGTTCTCGCAAAAAAACTGCAAAATGCCCTGTACCGTTTCTAAGGTTTTTTGCGGCTCGCCGGCCTTAAAGGCGTAGCTAAAGGGGGTAAACCCCGCCGCCGTTAGGGCGTTTAACACCGGCTGCAGGTGCAGCGGCGCAACATTGCTGTCGGTTACAACGGCAACCCGCCGCGCCGGGGTAAGCTTTTTTAATATTTCCCCGCAGGAGGAAAACAGCCCGGGCTGCACAATAATGGGGTAGCGGTGCGGCTTCGCACCGGGAACGGTTACAGTAAGCTCCATGCAAAATGCTCCTTTGCAAAACAAATGGTTTGGTTTGGCTCTTGCCGGGCCAAGTAAGTAAAAAATAAAATAATAAATAAACGGTTAAATGAATGGAATGAACAGTGGAACAAATAAAACGCAGCCGCACAGTAAAAACAGGGCGGCAAAAGGCCAAAACGTCAGGTCCGGTATTTTAAGCCTTAAGCGTACGCTTTCTAACCCTAAGCATATAGCGTATGCTTTTTTAAGGCTAAGCGCCGCGTTTTTTCTAATCCGGCCAAACGCTTTTAAAACAAGGTTTGGCAGCCCTTTCAGCCAAACATGGCATTTAAAAAACTATACCTTTTAAATTAAGCCGTTTTTAAATTAGGCCGGTTTGGTTTAAAATATCTAAAACTGCCTGCTCGGGGCCTTGGTTGGTAGAAACGGTAAACTCGGCTGCCGCTGTGTAAAACGGCTCTCGTTCGGCCAGCAGGGCGGTAATCCGGTTTTTCTTTTCGGCCTCGGTACCCTGCAGCAGGGGGCGGGTTCGGTCGCCCTTTAAACGCTGCAGCACGGTTTGTGGAAGAACCTTTAGGTAAATAACTGTTCCGCTTTGCTTTAACAGCGCGGCGGTTTGCGGGTTTAGCACTGTGCCGCCCCCGCAGGAAAGAACCAGCCCGCTTTGGCTGCAAAGGCTGCGGGCAGCCTCCCGCTCCAGCGCCCGAAAGGCGCCCTCCCCCCGGGTGTTAAAAATTTCGGCAACGGTTTGGCCGGTCTGCTGCTCAATAAATTCGTCTAAATCAACAAACGGGCGGTGCAGCCGCCGGGCCAGCAGGCGGCCAACCGTGCTTTTTCCGCTGCCCATAAAGCCGCATAAAATCAGGTTATTTTTTAGGGCTTTGCCGCTTTGGTTCGCGGCATTTTTAGTACCAAAACGGTTTAGGCTTTTTTGGTTGGTTCCGGCCTTGGGGTTTAAATTGTTATTTTGGTTTAAACGGTTTTGTTGGTTCATGCCGGGGTAAACCTCCGGGTCATTTCTTCGTTTGCGGCGGAAATTAGGGATTTTAGGTCGCCGTCGCTAAATTCGGCGCCGTACCAAAGGCGCTGGGCCTCGGCCGCTTGCAGCACCAGCATTAACATCCCGCCGGCAAAAGGCACGCCTACTTCGGCTGCCCGCTGCAGCAGCAGGGTATTTTCGGGGTTGTAAACCGTGTCAAAAACAAAATCTACCCCCAAAAGCTGCTGCCGGCTTAGCGCGCAGCCGTTGGGGTTGGGGTACATACCCAACGGGGTGGCGTTTACGGCAAGGTTAAAGTGGCCGCCGGCGTTTTCCAGCAGGGTAACGCTGGCCTTAGCCCCAAGCCCCTGCAGCTCGCCCAAAAGCCTTTGCGCGTTTTGGCCCTCGGGGTTTCGCACGGCTAAGGTAACCTCGCAGCCGCGCAGCGCGCACTCTAACGCAATGGTTCGGGCAACCCCGCCGCACCCGCAAATCAGCACCCGGCCGGTGGGCGTAACGCCTGCCAGCCGCAGCGCGTGTATAAAGCCAAAAGCGTCGGTGTTGCAACCAATGAGCCGCCCGTTTTTTTGCAAAACCGTGTTTACCGCGCCGTACCGCTCGGCAACCGGGTCTAATTCATCTAAAAAAGCAAGCACCGCCTGCTTGTGCGGAATGGTAACATTAAAGCCGTCCAGCGTGCGCAAAAAGGCTATTTGCTGCGGCAGCTGCTCTGGTAAAACATCTATGCAGCTGTAGCTGCCGCTGCGCGAAAGCAGCGAAAAAAGCTGTTGGTGAATAAAGGGCGACATGGAATGGCCAATGGGGTGGCCGATCAACGCAAATCGAGCAAACATTTTTACCCCTGACTTTCAAAAAAATTTAAAAAAGTGTTGACAAATGCGCATAATCCTCATATTATCATATATAGGCGTAAAACCAAAGGCGCGTTTTACGGTAAGAATTATACCACAAACCGTTCGCCTTGTCCACCGTTTTGCAAAATTATAAAATTATAACGTAAGGGGGTAGTGGAATGGTTTTTGAAAAGATTAAAGAAATTTTGGCCGCACAGTTCGAAGCAGATCCCGACAGTATTGAAGTTACCACCAATATTGCCGACGATTTGAGTGCAGACAGCCTGGATGTTGTAGAAATTTTAATGAACATTGAGGACGAATTCGGTATTGAGATTCCGGATGAAGCCATAGAGGAGATTAAAACCGTTGGGGATTTGGTTTCTTACATAGAAAACAACCGTTAAGTTTTAAAACTCCAGCATGTATTTGTTACCGGATCATTCCGGCGGGGGGACCTGCCAGGGGGGTCCGGTAAATTTGTTTTTTTAAAATATATTAGGAGGCGCTTGCATGAAAAAAGACAAAATGAACGCAAAAGCGGCGCCGCTTGTAAAGCAAAACGCCGCAGAGGAGCTTGAGCAAGAAGCACAAAAGGCGGAGGAAAACCTGCACGCCGGGCACCGAAACCGGCAGCGAAAGTTATTTTTAAAAACCGGGTTTGGCCCGGCAACCCCCAGCCACCAGATGTTAGAAATGCTGCTGTACTTTGCTATTCCAAGAAAGGATACCAACCTGATCGCCCACCGGCTGATCAAACGCTTTCAAACCATTGCCGGCGTTTTAGACGCCCCGGAGCAGGAGCTGCGCAGCGTAGAGGGCGTTGGCGACAGCGTGGTGTGCCTGTTAAAAATGCTTTTGCCAATTTTGCGCCGATATAACGAGGAAAAAGCAAATGTTTCTACCCGGGTTATGACGCACAGCACCTGCATTGAATTGCTTTCTAAAAAATATTTTGGCCAAAGCACCGAAATGGTGTATATGTTGTTTTTAAACAACACCGGCAGGTTAATTCGGTGCGAGCTGCTGGGCGAGGGCAACATGGCCAGCGTGCGGCTCAGCCTGCGCACAGTGGTAGAGCTGGTGGTGCGGTACGAGGCCACCGCCGTGGTGCTTAGCCACAACCACCCAATGGGCTTTGCTGTGCCGTCGGATTCCGACTGCGTTATGACCCGCCGCCTTTGCGAAATGTTAAGAAAAATTGATGTAAAGCTGCTGGACCACATTATTTTTGCCGGGGACGATTGCGTTTCTATGGCAATTTCTAACCAGTATAAGCATTTGTTTGAGTAAATTTTCAAGTAAATTTTGCCCCGCTGCGGGCAAGGCGTTTTCTTTTTTTGTAACCCGGCCGTTTTGGGGCGGGCCAAAGAGCCCCGTTTTTGGGCACCCGGCCGTTTTTAGTAGGCCCGGCGTTCCTTTTTAAAACGGCAATTTAAAAGCATGAAAATCCCCCGCGGGTCATATAATAAAGCGGAACAATACGGGGGTGTTATTATGAAAAGTAAAAGATTTCGAGCAATCGTCGGGGCGGCTGCAATCGTGGCGGCTCTGGCGGTTTTTTGCACTTCGGCGGCCGCCGAGGTTTGCACCGAGTACCAAAGCAGCGACCTGCTAAGTGCCTACACCGTTAGCAGCGCGGGGGCTAAATCGGGGTTAGAAATTAACGCAAAGTCGGTGGTATTGCTGGAGCCAAAAACCAAAACCCTGCTGTACGAAAACAATAAAGACGAGCGCCTGGCGCCCGCCTCTGTTACCAAAATTATGTCGCTGCTGTTAATTATGGAGGCCATAGATGGCGAAAAAATTTCGTACGATACAAAGGTAACGGCCAGCGCCCACGCCGCGTCTATGGGCGGCTCCCAAATTTGGTTAAAGGAAAATGAGGTAATGACGGTAGACGAGCTGCTGCGCGCGGCTGTTATTGCCAGTGCCAACGACGCTACCGTTGCTCTGGCCGAGGCGGTTGCCGGCAGTGAGGAGACCTTTGTAGAGCAAATGAACGCCAAGGCGGCGCAGATGGGGCTTAAAAACACCCACTTTGTAAACGCTTGCGGGCTGGACGCCGACGACCACTATACTTCGGCGTTTGATGTTGCGGTTATGTCGGCCGAGCTGCTGGGGCACGAGGGCATTAAAAAATATTCCACGGTGTGGATGGACGCCTTGCGAAACGGCAAAAGCGAGCTGGTAAACACCAATAAGCTGGTGCGCTATTACAGCGGCGCAACCGGCCTAAAAACCGGAACAACCTCTAAGGCCGGGTGCTGCGTTTCGGCCACGGCCGAGCGGGGCGGGCTTTCGCTGGTGGCGGTGGTCATGGGCGCTAAAACCAGTAACGAGCGGTTTGCCGGCGCTAAAAAGCTGTTAGATTACGGGTTTGCCAATTGGTCGTTTTGCCAGGTGCAGGCAAAGCCCGAGCTGCTAACGCCGGTGCCCGTAAAGGGCGGGCTGCAAAAGCAAATTCAGCCCGAGGCCGCCGGCTCCCTTAATTTGCTGCTGCAAAAGGGCAAAAACGCCGAAATTACCCAAACCGTTACGCTGCCCGAAAGCCTGAACGCCCCGGTGCTAACCGGGCAGGAAATTGGCAAAATAACCCTAAGCCAAAACGGTAAACAGCTGGGTGAAATTACAATTATTTCGGGCAACACGGTAGATGCGCTAACCTTTTTCAGCGCGCTGGGTCAGCTGGCCGCCGCGCTGCTTTGCCCGTAAACGCCGGTAAAAACTGCCGCACCAAAAAGCCCTAAAATTTCGCTGCGCTGCGCTTTATTTGTAAAAATATTATGAAAGTGCGAAAAAGCAGTTGAAAAGCGGGGTAAAATATTGTAAAATAAAGCTACGGGATATTACGAAAGGGTGTTGCCGGGTTGCCGTGCCGCACCCGGAATAAAGAGGGATAATTTAAAATGGCACTAACATTTTCTTACGACTTTGCCAAGGGCTTTTTAGGCGAAAACGACCTTGCCGGCTTAGCGCCGCAGGTTGCCGCCGCGCACAACACCCTTGCGCAAAAAAACGGCTTAGGCAACGACTTTTTAGGTTGGGTAGACCTACCAACTCAATACGATAAAGCCGAGTTTGAAAGAATTCAAAAAGCGGCTCAAAAAATTCGAAGTGACAGCGAAATTTTAATTGTTATTGGCATTGGCGGCTCCTACCTTGGCGCCCGTGCCGCTATTGAATTTCTGCGTTCCCCGCTTCATAACGAGTTGGCGCAGGGCGGCCCCAAAATCTACTTTGCCGGCAACAGCATTAGCGGCGCCTATTTAAGCGAGCTTTTGCAAATTTGCGAAGGTAAAGAGCTTTCGGTAAACGTTATTTCAAAATCCGGCACCACTACCGAGCCGGCAATTGCGTTTCGCGTGTTCCGCGAGCTGTTGCAAAAAAAGTACGGCGCCAAAGCAAGCGAGCGTATTTACTGCACCACCGATAAGGCCCGCGGCACCTTAAAAGCCCTGGCCGACCGCGAAGGGTACGAGTGCTTTGTAATTCCCGATGATGTTGGCGGCCGTTTTTCGGTGCTAACCGCCGTTGGCCTGCTGCCCATTGCCGTAAGCGGCGCAAATATTGCGGCGTTAATGGAAGGCGCTGCCGCTGCCGCAGCCGATTATAACAACCCCAATTTAGCGCAAAACCCCTGCTACCAGTACGCCGCGCTGCGCAACGCCTTTTACCGTAAAGGCAAGCAGATTGAGCTGCTGGTTTCCTACGAGCCGCGCTTTAGCATGATGGCAGAATGGTACAAACAGCTGTTTGGCGAAAGCGAGGGAAAAGACCATAAAGGCTTGTTCCCCGCGGCCGTTACCTTTTCAACCGACCTGCACTCCATGGGCCAGTACATTCAGCAGGGCCGCCGCACGCTGTTTGAAACGGTTGTTCAAATTGAAAATACCGGGGCCGATGTTACCCTAAAGCAGGAGGCAGAGGACGGCGACGGTTTAAACTTTTTGGCCGGTAAAACAATGTCCTATGTTAATAAACGGGCCTACGAGGGCACCGTTTTAGCCCACACCGACGGCGGGGTGCCCAACCTTGTAATTTCGGTAGAAAAGGCCAACGAGGAAAATTTAGGCCGCTTAATTTATTTCTTTGAAAAAGCCTGTGCCGTTTCCGGCTACTTGCTGGGGGTTAATCCGTTTGACCAACCCGGCGTAGAAAGCTACAAGAAAAATATGTTTGCCTTGCTTGGCAAACCCGGCTACGAGGCCCAAAAGGCCGAGCTGGAGCGCCGGCTTGGCAAATAAAGCAACGGTTTTACCTGCCCCGCTTTTGGGGTGGTGAATAATATAAGGAGTGAGTAAAATGATTCAACTGATTCTTGGTAAAAAAGGTTCCGGCAAAACAAAAAAGTTAATTGACCTTGTAAACGCAACTGCCGCCGCCAGTAAGGGCGATGTTGTTTGCGTAGAAAAGGGCGATGTGCTGACCTACGATATAACCCACAAGGCCCGTTTAGTAAACGCCGAAAACTACGCTATTTCCGGCTATAACGAGCTGTACGCTCTGCTGTGCGGAATTCAATCTGCCAACCACGATGTAACCGACATTTTTGTAGACGCCACCCTGCGTCTTGGCACCCGCGATTATAACGAGTTGGTAGCGTTTTTCGACCGGCTTTCTGCCGTAGCGGAAGACTGCAATACAAACTTTACCTTTACTGTTTCGGCCGATGAAGCCGAGTTGCCCGCTCACCTTTTCGAGGTTGCTAAAAAGGTTTAAGTAAATTTAAAAAAAGCGCGCAGGGCGGTTGCTGCTCTGCGCGCTTTTTTCTTGCCTAAACAGCTGCCCGGCCTCTTTGCTTTCCTCCGGCGTTTTTTGCTCGGCTTTGGTTTTATTCGCCTTGTTGGGCGGTAAAGGTAAAAAACAAGGCCCAATAAGGCAATAAATGGTACTGTTCCGCCCCTTTTGTTCGTTGCAAATTTTTAAAAACTGTGCTATACTTTTAAGGGTAATGCAACCTGCTTGCTCCGGCGGGGGGTTCTTGTTTCATCTGCCCCAAACGGTGGGCTTTCTGCGTTTTGGGGTCGGCCTTTTGGTAAGGCCAGCCTAAAATCAGCTTATGAAGGAGGGCTTATGAAAACAGTATCTATTCAAGATGCTATTATTCCCGACAAGCACATTGGCGTTCAAATGTGGAACGCCGATCACTCTGTTGGCGAGCATCAGCACAATTTTTTGGAAATGATTTATATTTTAGAGGGCACTGCCACCGAGTACATAGACCGCGTGCCCTACAAGGTAAAGCACGGCGATTTTTTATTTGTTAATTACGGCAAAACGCACAGCTTTGAAATTGAAGGCCCGTTTAAGTACATTGAGGTAATGTTTGATATTACCTTTATTACCCGCGAGCTTATTAACACCAAAAACGCCTTTGATATTTTAAGCCTTTCTGAATTCCGCAGCTTTCACACCAACATTAACAGTAATGTGTTTGACCCGGTGGTAACCTTTGATGAGCGGGAGCGGGAGATGATAGAAAAGCTGCTTTACGAAATTATTGTAGAGCTGCGGTTTAAAAAACCGCTTTACCGCAACATTGTGCGCGATTATGTAGAGGCGCTGTTTCTTAGAATGGTGCGAAAGCTAACACCCAATGAAACCGACGATTGCTACGATAAGCGGGATATTATTTTGCAGCTGATGGATTACATTAACAGCAATATTTCGGAGAATTTAACGCTGGAAAGCCTGGCCGAAAAGTGCTTTTATAACCCCACCTATTTCAGCCGAATTTTTAAAAAGCGCATGGGCATGGGCTTTAAGGCCTATGTGCAAAAAATGCGGGCCGATAAAGCGGTAGACCTGCTGAAAAACACCGACCAGCCTATTAAAAAAATTATGCAGGACTGCGGCTTTAGCAATAAAAACTCCTTTTACCGTACGGTAGAAAAATTTTGCAGCGCCACCCCGCTGGAAATTCGTAAAAATTCTAAAAAAGAATAGCCCCGCGGGCTTTTCCCCACCTTTTGCGCTGCCGGCCGGCCGAATGTTAACATTCGGCCGGCCGCTTTTTTTGCGCCGTTTTTAAGGTTCAAGCCCCGCTTATAATGAACCCCACACGCTAATTTTTTTGCCGGTTCCCTGCCGGGGTATTCTTGCCCTTTGCTCCCCTTTGCTCTTTTGTTCCCGCCACCTATTTTCGCCCGTCGCTTGCAAGGCCGCCCAAAGGGGGCAAAACAGTGTCACTTTTTTACTTGTGAATTTCTACTTTTGTGCAGCTTGCAAAAACCGGTTTACAAGCCCCCGCCCGCAATGCTATACTACGCTTGCAAAGGCTAACTTACCAAGGCTTTTTACAGGGCCCGCTCCTAAATTATTTCTTTAAAACCGCTGGTTGGTTGCGTGTGCAAAGGTTTACCGCAGCGCCCGCGGCCGCACCCGCCTAAAGGGGCAAAAAACGGCTTTATTTTGTTGGCCGTTTTAAAGTTGGGCTTTGCCAACACTATGGGGGTATTATTTTGAAGCATTTAACAATAAATAACCAAACTGCCGTGCAAAACAATTTTTACGGCAACGGCGCGATTTACCACGGCTACGCCGGAATGCCGGACGCCGACGGCCGCGTTTACAGTAAGGAGCAGTGTAATATGGAGGCCGACCGCGCCGGCAATATGCGCTTAAAGCTGGCGCGCACCTTTTACCGGTGGTACGCGTGGGAGGCCGAAACCAACACCTGGAACTGGGAAAACAAGGAAATGACGGCGTTTTACCACTGGCTGCAGCGCATGAAGGAGCGCAACATTTCGGTAGCGCTAAACACCGGCTGGTGGTGCCCGGGCGATGTAAACGGGACCTTTCGCAGCGAAAAATCACCCTTTGCCGTGCCGGGTAATTGGGCAGCCAGCGTTGAAAAATACGCAAACTGGGTCAGCGAGTCGGTTCACCAGCTTATAGAGGTGCGCGGCTTTACCAATATTAAAATACTGGTGCTGTTTACCGAGCCGGCCACTTACGCCGGCCGCCCAACGCAGGAGGATATGAGTCCCTACACCTGCTGGTACACCGCCAGCAAAGCGGTGCACCAGGCCCTTTTGCGAGATAACCGGCGCCATTTAGTGCAGCTTATGGGTCCTAACGAGGGGCAGCCCGCCTGGTGGGGCGCGCAAATTAAATTTAATATGCTGCGCTTTGCGGCTCAGCACGCCAATAATTTTATTGACCTTTACGCTGCCCACACCTACCAGCCGGTTGGCGTTGTGCCCTACGCGTTTTTGCAGCAGGGCCGGGGGGCGGTAAACTTTAACCTGCCCGGGGGCAGAATTTTTAGGCCCGTTGCCCTGCAGCCTAATACCAAGTATGTTGCAACTGTTTGCCTTGCCCGCAACCGGCCGGAACCCAAAAAAGCCGTTGGCAGCGTTGTTTTTGGTGCGTTTTTAGATATTGGCCGAAACGATATTTACGAAAACGGCCTGCCGGCACCGGCGCTGGCGCCAAACAGCCTGCTTTCGCTGGGTGCCGAAAAACTAACCAATACGCTGCAAACCGTTACCTTCCGCTTTCAAACCCAAAGCCGGGGTGCCGGCTGCTTTGGCTTGTTTTACGATGTTAAGGAAAAAAATTCCGTTACCGTTACTCGGTTAGAGCTTTGCACCGAAAGCGGCGTCCCGGTTACCGAAAACGGTTGCTTTTCGCAGGGGTACGCCGGGTGGAACACCTTTATGTGCGGCGGCATGGACCCCTACGCCGACTGGTATAACTGGGCCAAAATTGCCCTGGCCTGCGTGCCGAAAAATAAAGGCTTTGTTTTTGATGAATACAATGTGGTTTACGACCGGGATAATGCCCGCCCAACGCACGGGGCCGAAATTGCAACCGCTGCTGTTGCAATGATGAACGCCGGCGTGCAGGCCTCCATGCTGTGGTCGCTTTTTGACCAGCAGTGGCCGAATAACCATGTAACCAGCAGCGATTCCTTTGTAGATGGCGACCACCGCTGCGGCTTAATGCCGGTGCTTACCCGAACGCCGGTGCCCTACCGCTCGTTTTACGCTTTTACCCTTATTAGCCGTTACACCGGCGGGCCGGGCACAAAGGTTTACGAGGGCTTTGGCGAGCACCGCCTTTACACCACTATGTCGGTTGCCAAAAACGGGGATATTACGGTAATTGTGGTAAACCAAAAAGAGCAGGCCGATGAATTTGCCCTGCATTTTAAAGTACCGCTTTTGGGCGTTGTGTTTTACCGGCACTGCTTTGACCCAGAAAGCTGCCGGCCAAACAAAACTGCGGCGTTTATTGGCGCCAATAAAAAAATTGCCCCGGTTTACGAATTGCTTTGCGATGTTGTTCCGGCCTACAGCGTTACGGTTTACACCACAAGAACCGATTAAAGCAATAGCTCAAAATCCCGTTTGCGCCCTGTTTTAGTGGGTTGGCAGTCGGCGGGTATTGTACGCTTTTTGTAATTGTTTTTTGCAAGCGGCATTTCTTGCCCGGTGTGGAATGTACCTTTTTTACTATAAAGTTACATTTCTTGTGGATATGCTTCATTTAAATTGACCAAAACATTTTGTAATGATATAATTTAGTTGGTAATATTGATGTTTATTTGGCAACGCCAAGCTATTTGGTAGGGTTGCCAAGCCTAAATTTTTTAAAGGAGTGGATCCTATGCATACCAAAAAATTCACAGCAGTCTGCCTGTCGATTTTACTGATTTTCGGCAGTGTGGCAATTCCCGGCTTTTCGGTTTTTGCGGCCGGAGGAACCGAAGTGTACAGCGAGGGGTTTGAGGGCTACACCGATAACACCGACCTGCACTACTACGGCAAATACACCGCCGAGGGGGAGCCCGAGGCTTACGGCGTTGCCGGCAAGCTTTCTACCAACATGCTGGCCGGGTACTTAGCGCAGGATGAGGACGGCGCCATTTACCGCACCACCTTTGGCGCTACCGTTTATGGGCGGGACGGCACCGCCTACACCCAAACGGCCGCTAAGGGCGCTGTCGGATCCTCCGATGTTATTCAGGTTTCCTCTGCGCTGGCACATTCCGGCACCAAATCGTTAATGATTAAGCCCAATGCTCGTGTAATGTCGCTGCCGTTAAGGGTTCAAGGCGGCACCAGCTACCAGCTAACCTTTTACGGCACGAACAACGGCGTTCAGGGCGATGGCGGCAGCAAGTACTTTGGCGCCACGGTTATGACCACCTTAAATATCGGTCAGCTTGGCACCCTGCAAAATAACGGCGCCACCGGCGCGGCCGGCTCTGGCGGGGATATTAGCAACATTACCGGCCAGGGCGCCGGCTATCAGGGCGATAACGTTTTTTGCCTGGCGCACACCGGAAAAATTTTGTACAACGCTACCTCAGAGTTTGAAAAATTTACCCTAAACTTCACCACCAGCGAGCAGGAGACCTACACCACCGTTTACCTCTCCTTTTTTGCTTCGGCCGGCATGGTTTATTATATTGACGATGTTTCGCTGGTAGATGTTACCCCGGCGCCGCAGGTGGCAACCGAGGTTTACGACCTAAACGGCAATTTGCTGCAAAACACGCACGAATATCTGCCGGTTACCGCCGCCAATGCAACCGGTGGCGTAACCCTTTCCGTAAACACGGCGGCGCTTGCCGGCCATGTAGAATTTGTTGGTTGGTACCAAAACGGCAGCTTAGCCTCGTTTGAGGAATCGCTTACCGTTGCCAAAGATCAGGCTTTGTCTTACACGGCCCGTTTTGTTACCAAAAACCTGGCGGCAGCCTCCGCCTCGTTTGAGGATATTGCCGTAAATACCAACCTGTACTACTACGGCGCGTACACCGAATCGGGCGAGCCCGAGGCCTATGGGGCCGACGGTAAGTGGTCTACCAACATGGTGGCGGGTTACCTGGCTAAGGATGCCGCTACCGGCGCCATTTACCGTACCACTTTTGGGGCCCCGGTTTACGGGCGAAACGGCACCGCCTACACCCAAACGGCCGCTAAGGGCGCTACCGGCTCCTCCGGCACGGTGCAGCTAACCGGCGCGCTTTCGCGCAGCGGCAGCCAAAGCCTGCAAATTGCGCCCAACGCCCGCGTGCTTTCGCTGCCGTTAAAGGTTCAAGGCGGCACCAAGTACCGGCTAACCTTTTACGGCACGAACAACGGCGTTCAGGGCGATGGCGGCAGCAAGTACTTTGGCGCCACGGTTATGACTACCTTAAACATTGGCCAGCTTGGCACTCTAAAGGGCGACGGCTCTACCACCCAGGCCGGCTCTGGCGGGGATATTAGCAGCATTACCGGCCTGGGCGCAACCTACAAAGACGGCGACAATGTTTTTTGCCTGGCAAATACCGGCAAAATTTTGTACAACGCCACCACTAATTGGGAAAAATTTGAGCTAACCTTTACCACGGCCGAAAACGCTTATTCCACCGTTTACCTTTCGCTTTTCGCCAGCTCCAATATTACTTATTATATTGACGATATTTCGCTGGTAGACACCAACGCCGAAAGCCTTTCAACCGGCTTAACAACGGCCTACAACGGCGTGGCCGCGTTGCGAACCGGCGAGGCCAGCGACACGGGCAAAAACGGCCTGCGCATTTACAACCAGGTTACCAAGGCCTTTTTAAAGGATAAAAACATTGTAGAATACGGGTCTATTGCCACTTTGGGCTCTTTAGTAAACGCCGAAATTGGCAAGCTGACCTTTGAAAACGGCTCGGGCACCTTTGTTACCGGCGTTTCTTACAATCAGCTAACAAAGCCTACCCCCGTTTTGTGGAATGAGAACGAAACCGCAAACATTTACACTGCGTACCTTACCGGTATTCCCGCAAAGCGGTACGCCGACAGCTATGTTATTCGCGCCTACGCCAAAAGCGCCGACGGAACCATTTACTACGGTAAGGAGCTAAAGATCTGCGTGTTTGATATTGTTTGGGCAATTGATTGCGGCAGCACCGAGGGCCCCCGAACCGAGCAGGATATTGCCGCGTTTCACACCTTTGCCGCCGGGGAGGATTCTTACGCCTCTTACGACGCTTGGCTCAAGGCCAATTTGCTTATGCCCGGCGATTTAAGGGGTAAGGCCAAAGCGGCCGATACCCTTTCGGGCGCCGAGCTAACAAATGCGCTGGAGGTTACCGGCCAGTACAACCCCTTTTTTGCCCGCAGTATTGCCAATACCGGCAACCGCGCGCTGTTAAAAAAGGCGCTGCAAAAGGCCAATAAAACCATTAACCTGGTTGGCCTTGGCGGTTCTATTACCTTGGGGGATACCACCCGCGAAAACGACAGCTATGTTTCCTTCGTGCGGGACTTTTTGCAGCAGCAGGGCTACACCGTAAACTACACAAACGCGGGCATTGGCGGCACCACCTCGGTTTTAGGGGTGGCAAGAATAAAACAGCAGGTGTTGGCCTGCAAGCCCGACCTGGTGCTTGTAGATTTTACCACCAACGACCAAACCGATTCGTTTTACGCCGATTCTTACGAGGCGGTTTTGCGCACCCTTTTGCAAAATAACATTGCAACCATTGGCGTTTTGTTTGGCAATGTAGACCGCACACAGCTGGAGCAGGGCGTTTACCGTAAGGGCACCAACCGCGAGGATCTGCACGCCCCCGCGCTGCTTTATTACGATATTCCGATTATTGATTACTACGGCGCTATGTGGGAAAACTACCTGGACGCCGACGGTGACGGCATAAACAAAAGCAGCGACGCCGCGCATTGGCAAAATCTGTGGATGGATTATATTCACCCGAATGAGGCCGGCCACCGGCTGGCGGGCGGCGCCGTAAGCTACTACCTGGCGCAGGTAATTGCCAACCTTGCCGAAATTACCGAAACGCAGCCCGCGTTAGCCCCGGCGCTCGGCAGCCACACCGAAAGCTTTATGGGCGCCGAAATGCTGGAGTATAACACCGCCGGCAGCCTGGTAACCGCCACTACCGGAACCGTTACCCAGGGCACCTACAATAACGGCGATAAGGGCTACAACAGCGAGTGGAAAACCTGGCTGATTTCCGAGGGCGGCTCGGTTACCTTTACGGTACCAAAGTGCAAAAGCATTGGCATTATGCGGGCAATGACCGCGCAGCGCGGCACCGCCACCATTACGGTAAACGGCCAAACGGTAACCGATAACGCTAATTTTTCCGGTAAAATGAATAGCCTGCAGGGCGTTTATTTTGGCAACGGCGAGCAAACGTTTACGGTAACCGTTGCGGCAACATCTGGCACCTACGAAATTATTAGTATGTTAATTGCGCAGGAGGAATCGTAATGTCACAAAAAAAGAAAAACTACTGCGCGCCGGAGCTAACCTTAAAACAAACCGCGTTGACCGGCCAGCTGCTGCAAAGCGATACCGAAGTGGACCTTGGCGCGCTTGAGGACTTTTAAAACCCCGCCCGTGCGCCAACCGGCGCACGGGCAAAAATAAACCAAGGCGGTAGGTTTGCGCCTTTGGCTTTGCAAAGTAAGACGGGCCCAAAGCGCTAAAATGAACCAAACCGTTTTTTAGCGGGTAAAATCCCCGCAAGTAAGGAGATGAACGAATGAAACGCAAACCTGTTGCCATACTGCTGGCCGTTTTGCTGGTGGCGGTTACCTGCTCGGTGGCGTTTAGCTCGGTATTTGCCGAAACGGGGGAGAACCTTTTTTATAACGGCGATTTTACCCAACACAACGGCACCACGCCAGAGGGCTGGGCAATAGAAAACGCCAACCGCTATTACAGCAGCACCGTTAGCAATACAGTGGTTACGCCAACCGGTGCCAACACGGTTGTTTTTACCGCTAAGGCTGCCGCAACCGGCACCTTTACCACCCTTTACAACACCCGTTCAATTCAAATTCAAAAAAACACAAAGTACACCATTTCGTATTATATTAAAGATAAAAACATTCCCGGCCTGCGCTTTTTCCTTTACGAGCCGGACGGCCTGGATCGCCACGGCAATGCCTTTCATTACGAGGGCCCCGTAAACGGCCGCAACATTTACTCTTATTATTGGGATGACGGCGCAAACACCCGCATTGTGCGTACCGAAATTAAAAACGATATTGTGGTTGAAAACACCGGCTACAAGCTGCGCGATTCCGCTAACATTTACGCCAACTCCATGGCCTATGTTGAGGGCACCGTGAACGGCAGTACGCAGCAGCTTATTTTAACCGGCGACTTTGACGGCACCGCAAACGGCCAAAAGGGCACCGACCAGTGGGTAAAAATAGTACATACCTTTACTACCGGCAATAAGAATTCGCACGAGGCCCTGGTGCGCTACGGCATTTCGGTGCCCGGTTTTGCCGGCGGCCAGGTTGCCGTTGGCGGCTTTACCATGCTGGCCGAGCCGGTAGATGTTACCCTAACCCCGAAGGTAAATAATGCCGATTTAGGCTACACCGCGCCCGCTACCTTAAGCGTTGGCAGCAAGGCTAATTTTTACGCCTACGCACTGCCCGGCAACGAGTTTACCGGCTGGTACGAAAGCTCGGCACCAAACGCTAAACTTTTAACCAATTCCCCGTTTTATGTGTTTGAGTGTACCGCTGGCAATGCTTCGGCTGCGCTGAATTACGAGGCGCGCTTTTCGGCCGGCGCAGGGGCTGTTCCTGCCGCGGGGTTTGAAAACGGCTACACGGCCAAGCAAATGCTGGTGCGCTTTAACAGCGCCAAGCCCGGTACCTATTTAAATAAGCACGAGAATTGGGCTTGCGCCTCCGACTCGGCCCTAACCTGGCAGCAAATTAGCGTAAACAGCAGCGTTTCGCACGGCGGCAGCCATTCGGTAGAGCTAAACACCCGCTATTCCCATGCCGGGTACTTGGTGCCGGTTACCCTAAAGCCCAACACCAACTATGTGCTTTCCTTTTACGGGTTAGATGAAAACATTGGTAACATTTTAAATGTTCGGGTGCTGCCCTACAACCAAACTCCCTATGTAAAAGACGCGCAAGGCAATTTAAAAATAAACACCGCAACCCTGGGCACAACGGCTTCGCCGGTAAGCGCTACCGGCACCTGGACCGAAACCACCGTGCAGTTTAACACCGGCAGCAACACCAAGGTAAGCGTTTGGTTTAACTTTGCCGGCCCCGCCGGGGTAATGTATGTTGATGATATTTCTATTTTCGAGCCGGTCAGCGTGGGGGTAGAATTTGAACCGGGCGGCACCGCCATGGTTTCCCGCTCCGGCCTTGCGGCTAAAAATTCGCAGGTTATTTTTGTGGCCCAGCCCAACAGCGGCAATACCTTTGCCGGCTGGTACGAAAAAAGCGGCGGCACCCTGGTTTCCGCCAATCCGGTTTTGGCCGTTACGGCCACCGGCCCGCTGCGCTATGTGGCGCATTTTAACGGCTACAATAAGCCCCCGCGTGATGTACTTGCCGCCACCGGAAACGACGGTACCTTTGAAAGCGGAACGGTTTCGGGCTGGTCGGCCAGCTACGAGGGGCAGCAAAGCTTTTGGTCTTACTTTACCCCAAGTAACGAGCAGGCTTACGAGGGCTTTAAATCGTTAAAGCTGCACGCCCGAAATCAAGATGTTGTGCTGCCGCTGAACAGCTTGCGAAAAAACACCGACTATGTTTTAAGCTTTTACTTTTTGCTGCCTCGGTACGATGAGGAAACAAAAATCACCAGCGTGGGCGTTACCGGCAGCTCCGATATTAGCCTGGTAACCTCCTCCAGCGTGCTGGCCTCGGCCGGCAATATTGCGGCCGGTCGCGGCTGGCAAAAGCAGTCGCTGTACTTTAACACCGGCGATACCGACCACGGCAGCTTTATTCTTTCCTACCATTCCAACTACATTGCCGCGTATATGTATTTGGATAACCTGTTTTTAACCGAGTACACGCCAAACCAAACGCTTGAAAACGGCAGTTTAGAGCAATCTACCACCTCCTGGCTGGGCGATCTGACGCCAAATACCGCCGAAAAGGCCGCCCAGCTGAATAAAGCGGGGCAAACCGGCTACCAGGTTGTTGCGGTAGAGCCGGCCAGTGCGTACACCGTAACCTTTCGCGCAAAGGGCCGGCTTTTGGCGGCCGCAACCGAGCTGGAGTTTGAAAACCCCAGCGTAAAAAATGCACTCTCCTCCCTTTCCTTTGTCAAAACCTCGGCCGAAAGCTTTCAAACCTACTCCTACACCTTTTACAGCGGCCCGCATCAAGCGGTGCGCCTGGCCTTTACCGCACTGGGCAACAACGCCCTTTTTGGCGGCGTAACCCTAACCAAAGCGCAGGAACCTTACGGTACCGTGGTAGAAAAGGTAGATTTTGAAACCGAGCGTTTTGCGCTAAAGCACGCCGTCAGCGCCTGGCAGCTATACACCGGCGCTGCGGGCAACCAAAATGTGCACAGCGGCACTTCCTCGCTGAGGTTTGTTGCCGACGCCGCCGGGGCCGGAGCCGCCGCGTTTAATGAGGCGTTTTTAAGCCAGCAATTGGTGCAGGGTGTGGCCTACCGTATTTCCCTTTGGTACAAGGCCGCCGGGGCCGGGGCAGGCAGCTTTGCCTTTGCGCCCGACTACACCGCGCAGTACAACTACGGTGCCGTCACCGCCCACAGCCTAAGCCAGGGCTGGCAGCAGGCAAGCTTTTCCTTCGTGGCAACGGGGGACCTTTGCGTAAAACCGCTGCTTTCATCTATTGCCGGCCAAACCAAGGGCGATTTTTATATTGACGATATTACCGTAGAAGTTTCCACCCCCATTGTAATAGAAAAAAATGTAAAATCCTCGTACTGTGAGGAGCTGTACAGCGCCGTAGAAAACGGCAGCTTTGAGTACGCGGTAAAGAACCAAAACTGGGCCAATTTGCCGGGTACCGCAACGGTTGTTAGCGGCAACGCCCTTTCGGGTAAGCAAAGCCTGCGCGTTACCGCCGGAACAAAGTACTTTTTGCAAATTCCGGTAGAAAAAAGCGCCGAGTACATTTTTGGCGCTTCCCTGCGCGCCAATGCGGCGGTTTCGGGCTATGTGGGCCTTATGCTGGGGCAGGATATTTCTAAAAAAACCGACTGGTTTTGCGACGCTGCCGGTAATACGGCTTCAAAAATTCAGCTTACCGATTTTTCAGGCAAGTGGCAGCGGGGCGCGTTCCGCTTTGCCTCCTCCAACAGCGGGTTTGTAAATTTGGTCATTGTGGTAACCTCCGGCACGCTGGAGCTGGATAGCGTTCAGCTTTTCCGGTCGGATAAAGCTTACGAAAGCGATCCGAACAACTACACCGTTTACAAAAATTACAATTTTGAGGCCACCGACTCCAACACCTGTGTGATCAACGGCGGTTTTGGCCCGCAGCCGTATTACAAAAAAAGTAAGTAAGGGAATGGTGAAAAAATGAAAAAATACTTAAAAATCATCATACCGGCTATTTGCTTGCTGCTGTGCATTGCTTTAACCGTAACCCTGCTTAGCACCTGTAACGGCAAAAAGGGCGGTAAAAAAACCGGCGGCAAGGGCAAAAACGCCGGCCAAAGCGCCAGCGTAGAAAGTTCTGAGACCAGCAGTACCGGTTTTGGGGAGGACAATGCCGACCCGTTTGAAAAAACCGATCCGGAGGGTGACGACCCGTTTGACGAGGACGACGCCGAAGATGAGGACGACGCCGAAGATGAGGACGACGCCGAAGATGAGGACCTATTGGTTGAAAGCATGAATGTATACAACAGCCAGGCCCCTATTATGACCAACTACCGCGGGATGTCGGCCAATGTTTGGCACGCCTTTGGTTTTATGAAAAATGACCGCACCGGCCGCGTTTATTCCAATAAGATGATGGATCTGGAGCTGACCCGTCAGTACGACGCCGGTATACGCTTTTGCCGCACCCGCTACAATAGCCGCTGGATGTGGAATGAAAATCTGGGCTGGAACTGGGAAAGCGAGCGTATGAACTATTTTTACGATTATTGCCGTGCGCTGCAATCGCGCAGTACCAGCGTGCTTTTAAACCTGGGTTGGCATTTTTTTGAGCTCACCGGGCAAAACGCCTCAATTGGTGAGGTCAACTACCTTTCCGGCGCGCGCAGCAGCAACAGCAACCCCGACCCCAGCTGGACCGGCCGCTACGGCACCATTCCGGATCGCTACGGCGAGTGCTTTGGGTACGATTTAAGCCAGTACGATAACTACTACAAAAACCTGGCCATTGGCGCGCTGCGCTACGCCGAGTGGGGCGCCCAAACTGTTTTAGAGCTCAAAAAACGCGGTATTAACAATGTAACGCACTTTTTGTATTTTACCGAGTGCAACTATACTACCGACCGCAACGCTATTCCGGTAAAGGAGTACTACTTTGTTTGTGATTTAATAAAGCAAAAGTATGTGGAGCGCGGCGTAGATAAAATGATTCAGCATGTTGGGCCAAACCAAGGCTCTACCGACCACCAAACCGAGCAGCTGAACTACATTTTAAAAGAAAAGGGCCGTACCGACCTGTTTGATGTTTACACCGACCACTGCTACCTTAGAACCGAGGATGTTACCCGCGATGTTTACGGCGATCTGGCCTTTGAGTGGTTTAATGCCTTTGTGCAACCGCTAAAGGATACCGGCATTTTTAATAACGGCTCCGGCAAAGAGTTTTGGATCGACGAATTTAACTGCGGCATTAGCGGAAAGGTTATGGGTGACGATATGCCTTGGTCGGGTTTGCAAAATGTGGTTGGCGCTATTGTGGCGCAAAAGGTTGGTATACAAAATATTGTTTTTTGGCAGTTGTACGACCAGCTTTGGACCGACCAAAACAACACCGGCGGCGAGTTTAAAAACGGCATACAAATTACCGGCTGCGCCCCCTCGCTGTTCGAAAGTTCTATTCCCCATTCGCAGTATTACCTTACCAGCCTGTTCTCCCGCTACAACGGCTCTAAAAACGGCACGGTTTACAATACCAGCACCGGCGAAAACTACAACGGCGTTTATATTGGCTGCGTAAAGCTCAGCAACGGCGACTACACCGTTTCTGTGGTAAACACCAACGCCGAATCGGTAGATCTTACCGTGTTGTTCGATAAAGCCATTAACAAAACCCTTTTCCGCCACTTAGAAACGGTAAATGTGGTGCCCGAAACACAGGCGCACTTGGCCTCGGCCGATAAAACCTATGTTTCGGTGAAAGATAAATTCCGCGATGTTTTACCGGCCGGCGCGGTTGCCATTTACACCAGCGTAAAGGGCTAACGCCCTTTTAAACCAACTTGGATTTTGCCCTTTGCCCTCGCAGCTTAGCGTTTATTTTTCGTAGGCGCTGCGCCGCCCCCGGCCTTTGGCTAAGGGGGCGGGTCAAAGCCCAGTTGGCAACCCTGCATTTAAACCCTAATTGGCAAACCGGCAGGCAAAAAGCGTTTAAACGCAAGGCCTTTGGCAAATTAAAATTGTTTTTGCCTTTTTAAGCCTTGCAAACAAAAACAAGCGCCAAAACGCTTGCTTTAAGTAAGCCTTGGCAATTTTGCCGGCCTAAACTCCCGTTGGCCAAACCGTTTTACTTACGCCGCAGTTATGTTAACTGCTCATTTTGTTTTCTGCAGCGGGCCCTCTCCCACACCCGCTAATGAGATATATTTCCCTAAGAAAAGCACTGCAGTATTCGGCTGCGGTGTTTTTCTTTTTTACAGGCAATAATTAAGGCGGTTTTTCCTCCCGCTTTTTTCTCCCGCTTTTCCCCTATTTTTTCGCGCGGCTTTTTCCGCCCGCTTTTCCCCAACCCTTGCACCAACCCCGCCCGCCGGGCTATAAATCTATTGACTAAATTGTACGGATATATTATAATAAAGAAAGAATTTGTGTGCTTACCGCGGCCGCCTGCTTAAAAAAGGGGCAGGGCGTGCTTTGGTGCGGCCCTTTTGCGGCGCCGGCAGTAAAGGGCAGAAATATTTAATAAAATCATCCGCTTTTGCGGGGCGAAATCAGGGTGAATTATGGCGTTTTCTGCAAACAACAATTTTAAAAAGTTCCAAAAAAAAGTGTGGCTTTCTTCCCCTACCATGCACGGGGAGGAGCTGCAATATATTACCGAGGCCTACCAAACCAACTGGATGTCTACGGTTGGGGAAAATATTAACGAGGTAGAGCGTTTGGCGGCCGAGCAAAGCGGCTGTAAGTACGCAGTGGCCCTTTCCTGCGGCACGGCGGCGCTGCACCTTTGCGTAAAGCTGGCGGGCGAGCGGCTGTACGGCCGGCCTGCCGCCGGCACCGGCGCACTGGCCGGCAAGCGCGTTTTTTGTACCGATATTACCTTTGCCGCTACCCTCAACCCGGTGGTTTACGAGGGCGGAATCCCCGTGTTTATTGATACCTGTAAAAACAGCTGGAGCATGGACCCCGCCGCGCTGGAAAAGGCCTTTGAGCTGTACCCCGAGGTAAAGCTGGTTGTTTACGCCGAGCTGTACGGCTTTTCGGGCAATGTGCAAAAAATTAAGGCGGTTTGCCAAAAGCACGGGGCCTTGTTAATAGAGGACGCCGCCGAAGCCCTGGGCGCCGCGTACAACGGTAAGCCCTGCGGCTCGTTTGGCGATTACGCCGCCGTTAGCTACAACGGCAATAAAATTATTACCGGCTCCTCGGGCGGCTGCCTGTTAACCAATAGTTTGCAGGACGCCAACCAGGCCCGCAAATGGTCTACCCAGGCAAGGGAGGCCGCGCCCTGGTACCAGCACGAGGAGGTTGGCTACAACTACCGCATGAGCAATGTTATTGCCGGGGTGGTGCGGGGGCAATACCCGTACTTAAAAACGCACATTGCGCAAAAAAAAGCTGTTTACGAGCGCTACCGCCAAGGGCTAAAGGGCCTGCCGGTGCAGCTAAACCCCGTGCTGCCGGGCGACGAACCCAACTACTGGCTTTCGGCCTTAATTATTGAAAAAGAAGCCATGTGCCGGCAGGTGCGGGGCGATTTAGACGCGCTTTATGTAAAAGAGCCGGGCAAAACCTGCCCTACCGAGATTTTAGAAACCCTTGCAAGCTTTAACGCCGAGGGCCGCCCCATTTGGAAACCCATGCACCTGCAGCCCATGTACCGTATGCACGAGTTTATTACCACAACCGGCTCGGGCCGCGCCAAAACAAACGCCTACATAGCCGGCAGCGTTGCCGATTGCGGGGCCGATATTTTTAGCCGCGGGCTGTGCCTGCCGAGCGATAATAAACTAACGCCGGAGGAGCAGCGCGTGATTATTGAGATGATTCGCCGCTGTTTTGAGTAATTAAAAATGAATACAACACACCAAAAAACAATTTACGAAAAATACATAAAAACCCCGTTAGATGTTTTGCTGGCTCTGCTGGCGATGGTTGCTTTAAGCCCTGTTATACTGGTAACAGCGCTGCTGGTGCGCTGCCGGCTGGGGGCGCCGGTTTTGTTTAAGCAGCCGCGGCCGGGCCGAAACGGCAAAATTTTTATGCTGTGCAAATTTCGCAGCATGAGCAACCAAACCAACCAAAACGGCGAGCTTTTGCCCGACGAGGTTCGCCTGGGTCGCTTTGGTAAGGCGCTGCGCGCTTCGTCGTTAGATGAGCTGCCCTCCCTGCTCAATATTGTAAGGGGCCAGCTTGCCGTGGTGGGGCCGCGGCCGCAGCTGGTGCGGGATATGACCTTTATGACGCCCGAGCAGCGCCGCCGGCACGAGGTACGCCCGGGTTTAACCGGGCTGGCGCAGGTAAACGGCCGCAACAACATTACCTGGGAGCAAAAATTTGCCTACGACCTGCAATATGTAGATGGCGGCATTACCTTTTTGGGCGACCTTAAAATTATTTTAAAAACGGTTTTAAAGGTTTTTAAAAAAAGCGATGTGGTGCGAGACGGCACCGTTTCGGACTTAGATTACGGCGACTGGCTGATGCAGCAGGGCAAGGTGGACGAGGCCACCTACAACCAAAAGCAAAATGAGGCCAAGGAGCTGCTTTATACGAGGTGATTTTTTGCAAAAGGTTTTAATTGTTGCCAGCGTGGTATCTTTTATAGAATGGTTTAATAAAGAAAATGTAGATTTTTTAAACCAAACCTTAGGGTGCGAGGTTCATATTTCCTGTAATTTTGAATATATGAACGATACGGACATTGCCCGCACAAAAAGCTACATTAAAAAGCTAAGGCAAAACGGCGTGGTGTTGCACCAAATTCCCTTTGCGCGCAGCCCGTTAAGCCCCGGCAATATTCGGGCTTTCAAGCAGCTTAAAGCGGTTATACAGGGCGGTAATTTTCAGCTCATTCACTGCCACACGCCAACTGCAGCCATGCTAACAAGGCTAGCCGCCAAAACCGCCCGCAAAAACGGCAGCGTGGTAATGTACACCTGCCATGGCTTTCACTTTCACCGCGCCGCCCCTAAAAAAAACTGGCTGCTGTACTACCCCGTAGAGCGTTTTCTTTCGCGCTGGTGCGATTATTTAATTACCATTAATCAAGAGGACTATCACCGCGCCAAAACCTTTCACTGTAAAAGGGTGCGCTACATTCCGGGCGTAGGGGTCAATATTCACCAAATTCAAAACCTAACGGTAAACAAAGCCGAAAAAAAGAAAAGCCTTGGCGTAAAACCCAACCAAATTTTACTGTTTTCGGCCGGGGAACTTATTGAGCGCAAAAACCACGAGGTTATTATTAAAGCGCTGGCTAAAATTAACAACCCTAATATTGTTTACGCCATTGCCGGCAAGGGCCCGCTTAAGGGCTATTTGCAGCAGCTTGCGCAAAAGCTAAAGGTTCAAAACCGCGTGCTTTTTTTGGGTTTTCGAACCGATATTTTCGAGCTGTACCACGCGGCCGATATCAGTGCCTTTCCCTCTAAGATCGAGGGGCTCGGCCTTGCCGGAATAGAGGCCATGGCTGCCGGGGTGCCGCTGGTCTCCTCTAATGTTCACGGCATTTTAGATTATGTTACAAACGGCAAAACCGGCTACGCTGTGGCGCCCAATAATGTAAACGGCTTTGCCCAGGCCATTCAAAAGCTGGCCGAAAGCCAAAGCCTGCGCCAAAGCATGCGTGAAAATTGCCTAAAGGCGGTAGAACCGTTTGAGCTTTCAAACGCGCTGCAGGCCATGTGGAATATTTATAAAGAAGCGTTAAATATTCCAAGCGGCGAGGCCTAAATCGGCAACCCCCGTGTTGTAGTAAAAAATCTGCGTGTATTAGCGTTAAGGAGAAGTTGAAATTGAAGTATAAGTTTAAAGACATTACCGCGTCGCTAACCAAAAAGAAGAACAGCCGCAGTTCCCTTTGGGTGCAGCTTTGGGTGCGAAAAGCCTCTTTTCCCGTTACCTACCTGTTTATTAACACGGGCTGGACGGCCAACATGGTTTCATTGCTTTCGTGGTTTGTTATTTTGGCGGCGGCCGTTTTGCTTAGCATAAACAATTTTTGGTGTATGCTTGCGGGCGTTATTTTAACAAACTTTTGGCTGGTGCTGGATTGCGTAGACGGAAACATTGCCAGGGTTAAAAAGGTAAAAACCTTTATGGGCGATTTTTACGACGCCGTTGCCGGGTACGGCCCGTTTTCCTTTACAACGGTAGCCCTTGGCATGGCAGCCTACCACACCTCTTTTTTAATGCCGCTGCAATACCGCTTTTGGTTTATTTTAATTGGCGGCGCAAGCGCCGTGGCCAATATTTACATGCGGCTTATTCACCAAAAATACCTAAACTGTTTTTTTGCTGGCAAAAAAATTCTTGGCGAGCTTAACGAAATAACGCTGAAAGATACCGAGGACAAAAAAAGCTTTGCCTATATTCGCGAGCAAATAGATAAAAACTTTGGGGTTGCTGGGTTGTTTATGCCGTGGCTTTTTGTGGCGCTGTTTACCAACACCTTTGATATTATGCTTTGCTGCTACGCGCTGTATTATCTGCTTTCGTTTTTAGCGGTGTGCGTTTTGTACTGCAAGAAGGCAACCGCGTTTGAGAAATATGCACAAAACAAAATGAATAAAGGAAAAGACTGATTATGATTATTGGGTACACCACCGGCGTTTACGATATGTTTCATATTGGGCATTTAAACATTTTAAAACGGGCAAAAGAGCAGTGCGATTATTTAATTGTAGGCGTAAGCACCGACGAGCTTGTTCTGCACGATAAAAATAAGCTGCCAATTATTCCGTTTGAGGAGCGCTGCGCCATTGTTCAGGCCATTCGTTATGTTGACAGGGTTGTGCCCCAAATAAACAAAAATAAATTTTCGGCTTGGCAACAATATCAGTTTCAAAAAATGTTTGTCGGGTCCGACTGGAAAGGAACGCCGCAGTGGCAGCAGTTTGAGGCGCAGTTTGCCCCGGTAGGGGTGCAAATTGTTTATTTAGACCATACCAACGGCATTTCCTCTACCATTCTTAGAAACCGGCTGAATGGGGGCAAGTAAAATGAACTACCAACCTAAAGTTTCTATTATTATACCGGTGTACAACGGCAGCAATTTTTTGGCGCAGGCCATTAACTCCGCCTTGGCGCAAACCTACCCAAACTGCGAAATTTTAGTTATTAACGACGGCTCGCAGGATCACGGCGCCAGCGAAAAGATTGCTCTGTCGTACGGCAATAAAATTAAGTATTATTTAAAAGAAAACGGCGGCGTTTCCTCCGCTTTAAATTTTGCATTTAAAAAAATGACCGGGGAATGGTTTTCCTGGCTTTCGCACGACGATTTGTATTATCCGCAAAAAATTGAAAAACAAATAGCCTTTATTAATCAGTTAATAAAAAACAACCCGAATATAGACCTTACAAAAGTTACCGTTCGTACCGCAACCGAATCTATTAATAAATTCGGCAAGGTTATTAAAACCCCCAGCTACAAAAGCGTTCCCGTGCACGAAAAGCCAATTCAGGTTATTTTAAATAACATTGCAAACTACCGGCTTTCCGGCTGCTCGTTTTTGCTGCCGGCCGCCTGCGTTGGGCAGGTTGGCGGCTTTCGGGAGGATATTCGCACCGTTTCAGATGTTGAGTATTGGTATCGGCTGCTGTTTAACGGCTACGAGTTTTATTGCCTAAAGAATGACATTTTGGTTCAAAACCGCTCCCACGGCAAGCAGGTTGGTAAAACCAAGGTAGAGCTTTTTAACCGTGAAATGAACAGCCTATTTGTTTGGATCGCCGACCAAATGAACAGCCGCCCCGAATATGCCACCACCGCCAATAACGAAAAAATGTATTTTGGCTTAATTAAGCGCAGGTGCACTCCGGCGGCAGAATATGTTTACAAAATGTACCTAAGGGGTAAAACAACCGCTTTTCAATCAGCGGTTAAATACCCGGTTTATAAGGGGTTTTACGCCGGCCTTGGCGTTTCAAGAAATATTGCGCGCTATGTTTATAGAAAGATCAATGTAAAATAAGGTGGCGGGCTTTATGAAAATTGTTTCAATCAACTCTGTTGTAAACGGCAGCACAGGCGGCGTTATGCTCGGCGTTGCCAACGCCGTTAGGGCGGCCGGCGGGCAGGCCTACACCTTTTCCGAAAAGCGCAGGGGGCAAGCCGCCCCGGCCGGGCACCGCTTTTTTGGCAGCCGGGCCGAAAACCTGCTGCACCGCACTACCGCCGCCTTTACGGGAATTAGCGGAACCGGCTCTAAGCTTGGTACGGCGGCGCTGCTGCGGCAAATTCAAAAAATTCAGCCGGATATTATTCACCTGCACAATTTGCACGGGTGGTATGTAAACCTTCCAATGCTGTTTTCGTTTTTAAAAAAAAGCAACACTCCGGTTGTTTGGACGCTGCACGATTGCTGGGCCTTTACCGCGCAATGCTCGCACTTTACCATGGAGCAGTGCGAAAAATGGAAAACCGGCTGCCACCACTGCCCGCGTTACCGCCTTTACCCCTACACTTTTGTAGATAAAACCGCAAAAATGTGGCCGCGGAAAAAGGCGTGGCTGCAAAATGTACCAAACCTAACGCTTGTTACCCCCTCCGGCTGGTTAAAAAATTTGGTGTCGCAGTCGTTTTTAAGCGGCTACCCGGTTCGGGTTATTCACAACGGCATTTCATTAAATACCTTTTGCCCAACCGCCGGCAATTTTAGGCAAAAGTACGGCCTGCAAAACAAAAAAATTGTTTTGGGCGTAGCCTCGGCTTGGAGCAACCGTAAGGGGTTAGACGCCTTTCTAAGTCTTGCGCAGCAGCTGGATGACAGTTTTAAAATTGTGCTGGTTGGCGCGGGCAACCAAAACCCAACCGCGCTGCCGGGCAACATTTTGTGGATTAAAAGAACCGAAAACGCAACCCAACTGGCCGAAATTTATTCCGCGGCAGATGTGTTTTTTAACCCCACAAGGGAGGAAAATTATCCCACCGTTAATATGGAGGCCTTGGCCTGTGGCACCCCGGTTGTTACCTTTAACACCGGCGGCTGTGCCGAAATTGTTGGCAATGGCGTTGGCAGCGTGGTGCCAACCGGTAACCTTAGCGCCGCAAAGCAAAGCATTTTAAACCTTTGCGGGCCGGGCAAAATTAGCCCGCAGGCCTGCACCGAATACGCGCAGCGGTTTAGCGGCAGCCAAACGCTGCAGGAATATTGCAATTTGTTTCAGGAGTTATTACAAAGTTAGGGGAATGTAAATGGCGGTATATTTGCTGTATATGGCCTCGCCGGTGTTAATTTGTTTACTTTTAGAGCTGCTCAGCGGCCAATCGGTAAACGGCAACCAAAAAATTAAAACCAAATACTTGGTGTTGGCAGGGCTGGTGCTTTTTTTAATGGTAGGCCTGCGTAACCCCGGCAACGGCTCGGGCGACACGCAATTTTACTGCGATTTTTGGCGGTCTACCGCTAAGGTTCCGCTCTCCGGCTTAATTCAATACTTAAAAAATACCGACCTGGAATACGGCTTTCAGCTGTGCGTGTGGCTTTTGGCTAAGCTGTTTAAAAATCAGCAGTGGATCTTAATTTTTTCCGGCGCGTTTTTTGCCGTTTCGGTTTGCCGTTTTGCGCAAAAAAACTGTAAAGATGTTGTGCTGGCGCTTACGGTTTTTAACTGCCTGGGGCTGTTTAATTTTATGGTGCAGGGAATGCGGCAGGCCGTTGCTATGTGCATTTGCCTTTGGGCAATAGAGCAGTGCAAAAAAAACCGGTTTATTCCGTTTTTTTTGCTGGTTGTGTTGGCCGCAACCTTTCACGCCAGCGCCGTTGTTTTTGCGCTGGTTTACCTGCTTGGTAAATTAAGCCTTAATTTAAAGGGCTATTTGCTGGTGGCAGCCGGAGCCATTGCGACCGCCCTGCTGCTTTCCCGCCTATTCCAAATTGTAAACTTTTTTATCGACGATCATTACGAGATCGGCAAGGGTGCCGATTCGGGCGGTCTGGTTGCAATTGCCATTTATCTGGCAATGCTGGTCTTTGGTTTGCTGTTTCGCAATAAAGAAGACCCGCACTACCCCCTGTTTGTGTACATGGTGTTTGTTAGTGCCGTTACGCTTATCATGCGCAATACCGTTAGTACAATTGTAGAGCGCATGAGTTATTATTTTGCTTTTGGCGAAATGGCGGTAATCTCCAATAGCGTCAGCGCCCTAAAAAGTAAAGATACAAAAGTTTTAACCGGCGTGCTCATAACGCTTTTGTGCATTGGGGTTGCGGTTTACAAAGCGTCGTATTCCATTTTAATTCCCTATCGGTTTTTTTGGCAGTAAAAACAGCGTTGTTGCTTTGTGTTTATAGAATATAAAAGGGGTGCAAAAAGTGCAAATCGTTTTTTTGTCGAATTATTTTAATCATCACCAAAAATACCTGTCGAATGCATTTTACCGGCTAACAAACAAAGATTACTGTTTTGTAGAAACAAGCTCCATAGGGCCAGAGCGTGTGAATTTAGGCTGGGGAGAAAACAAAAAGCCGGAATATGTAAAGCAAAGCTATGCTTCAACGGGTAAAGCGCTTGAGTGCCAAGAGCTTGTTGACCGGGCGGAAACGGTAATGATAGGTTCTGCACCCGAAAGTTTTTTAAAAAACCGCAAAAAAAATAATCAGTTGATTTTTAGGTACGCCGAACGGCCGTTAAAAAAGGGGTTAGAACTAAAAAAATACCCTTATTGTTGGCTTAAATGGCATTTGCAAAATCCAATTCGTGCCAAAAGTTACCTGCTTTGCGCCAGCGCCTATACGGCCGCCGATTATGCAAAATTCGGGCTGTTTAAAAACAAAGCCTTTAAATGGGGCTATTTCCCCGAAACAAGAATATACCCGAATATTGAAAAAGTAATTTGTTCTAAAAAACCGCAAACCATTCTTTGGGCCGGCCGGTTTTTAAATTGGAAACACCCCGACGCCGCCATTCGGTTGGCCAAAAGGTTAAAAGAAAACGGCTGCAGCTTTACGCTGAATCTTATTGGCACCGGCCCTATGGAGGACGAGTTAAAAGCGCTGGTTCAAAGCTATCAATTAAAAAATGAGGTTCACTTTTTAGGCGCTATGAAACCGGCCGAGGTTCGGGCATATATGGAGCAGGCGCAAATTTATTTGTTCACTTCCGATCGATACGAGGGCTGGGGAGCGGTTTTAAACGAGGCCATGAATTCCGGCTGTGCGGTTGTGGCCAGCCACGCAATCGGGTCGGTGCCGTTTTTGCTTTGTAACCAAAAAAACGGCCTAATTTATCAAAACGGCAATGAAGAAGACTTTTTTCAAAAAGTACTGCGGCTGTTAAATAGCCAAGACCTGTGCTTTAATTACGGCAGGCAGGCCTATTTAACCATAACAACCGAGTGGAACGCCGAAACGGCGGCCGAAAGGTTTGTAGCGCTTTCTAACGCCATTTTAAGCGGCAATAAAAGCCCAAATTTGTTTGCAAGCGGCCCGTGCAGCAGGGCTAACGTTTTGGCAGATGATTGGTTTAGATAAAATTATTGTTAAAAAACGGGTTTGGAAAGGGGCCTTTTTAATGAAGCAAATGACGGTTGGGGAATTGAAACAAGTAGAACTTGATATTCTTTCTTACACGGCAGATTTTTGTAAAAAACATGGATTGATTTACTTTTTGGCATACGGAACCTTAATTGGGGCTGTTCGTCACAAAGGCTTTATTCCTTGGGATGATGATGTTGATATTTGGATGCCCAGGAGAGATTATAACAAATTGGCGGAAATTTTTAATAAAAATACTTTAAATCAACCGTATTCGTTAATTTCCCCAACAGATCCTAAAGCAAGGCATGCCATAATAAAAATTATCGATACAAGAACAGTTAAAATTGAAAATTCCGTTAATTACAAAACCGGATATCTTGGAGTTGATATTGATGTATTTCCATTGGATGGAGAACCGGAGGACGAAATAGCTTTTTTTAGGTGGTACAAAAAATTATATCGAAAACACCAGCAATACGCGTATTTAATTATAAATCCTAAAATTACCAATCGAAGTTTTCTTTATACAAATTTATACAAATTGCTGGGATTTAGTAAAGAAAAAATTATTAAGACAACAGCAAAAATGCACGACGCCTTTCCGTATGATACAAGTCGCTTTGTTGGAACTGTGGAATGTGCTTATAACTCTGTTAAAAATCGCTTTAAAAAAGAATGGTTTGAACATCAAGCTTTTTTGGAATTTGAGAACAGGGAGTTTGCAGTTCCGGCGGGATACGATGAAATTTTAAGGCAACTCTATGGTGACTATATGGAGTTACCGCCAAGGGAACAACAGGTAACACATCATGGAAACACTAATTTCTGGTTGGAGGAAAGGGATTATGAAAAAATATAAAATTGGATATACTTGCGGGGTTTTTGATTTATTTCATGTGGGGCATTTAAATTTGTTGGAAAAATGTAAAGAGCAATGCGAGTATTTAATTGTTGGTGTGTGCGACGATACATATGTTAGAGAATCCAAGAAAAGGGAACCTATCATTAACGAAAATGATCGCCTGCGAATATTAAACGCATTAAAGTGTGTTGACCGTGCAGAAAAGGTAGATATTGAAACAACAAACAATAAAATGGTGGCGTGGAATCGATTTAAATTTAATGTGCTTTTTTCGGGAGATGATTGGAAAGGATCGAATCGATATATGATTACTGAAAAGCAATTTGAACCGCTTGGAGTGAAAATTGAATATCTTCCTTATACCAAAGGCATTTCGACCACTCAAATTAAAGAGAAACTAAAAAAAGACTAATACTGTATTGAACAAATCGAAAGTTTGGAAAACCTAATTTTGCTTGCATAGCAAAATCAATTAAAAACCCAACGGGCGGTGATGTTTTGAAAAAAGCAATTGTTAGTACTTACTGCACCTGGAAAAGCTACGGCTCAATTTTGCAGGCCTTTGCGCTTAAAACCTTTTTAAACGGCCTTGGCGTGCAAAGCAAAATTGTAATGGATGAGCCTTACCCTGCGCCGCCGGATTGCAAAATTGCCCTAACCGGGCCGGGCGCTTTTGCAAAAACCTTGTTTGGGCGGCTGCACTGTAAGCAAAACCTTGAGCGGTACAACAAGCTAATGCAGTTTATAAACGCGAATATAGAGGTGGAATATTATAATTCCTACGCCGAGCTGCAGGCGGCCAATTTAACGGCAGATGTTTTTTTGGCCGGCAGCGACCAAATTTTTCACCCCTTACTGTGCAAGCCCCTGTTTTTTTTAGATTATGTAAAGCCCGGGGCAAAAAAAATTTCCTACGCGGCCAGCATGGGCGTTACGGCGGTGCCGGCCGAAAAAAAGCAGCAGTTTGGCAAGCTGCTTGGCAATTTCAGCAGCATTTCGGTGCGGGAGCAGGATAATAAACCGGTAATTGAGGCCTACACCAACGCGCCGGTTTGCACCCACATAGACCCAACCCTTTTAATTCCGGCCAATCAGTGGCGCAGCTTAGAACAGCCCTACCTCGTTTTGGGCAAATACATTTTGGTTTACACCATTTACTGGGACCCCAAATTAAATCGCGAGCTAAAAGCCTTAAGCCGCAAAACCGGGTTTCAGGTTGTGCAGGTTTGCACGGGGCTAAACAGGGTGTTTGCCGGCCGCCGCGTTTTAAACGCCGGCTTGGGGGAATTTTTGTGGCTGATCGACCACGCCGAAATAGTAGTAACCTCCTCTTTTCACGGGGTTGCTATGTCTACCGTGTTTAACAAAAAGCTGGTGGCGGTGGTAAACCCCAATGCGCCCTCTCGTATTCAGGCGCTGCTGCAAACTGTTGGGCTTACGCCCCTAACCTTTCAAAATGCCGCGGCGCAGAGCATAAACTACGCCCCCGTAAACCAAAAAATTAAAGCCGAAAGGGAGCGCAGCCGCGCCTATTTGCAGGGGGAAATTTTAAATGGCTAAAAACATTAGTGAGTTTAAAAAATGTGCCAATTGCGGCGCCTGCTACAACGCCTGCCCCACCGGGGCCATTACCGTTTCGGGCAGCGGATATTACTACCTGCCGCAGGTAGATTCCGCCCGCTGCACCGGCTGCGGCAGGTGCGTTTCGGTCTGCCCGGTAAACAGCCCCCAAAGGGTTCAGGCCTTGCAGGCCGGTTACGCCGGCTATGTTCTAAACAACGCGGTTTTGCTGCAAAGCTCCTCCGGCGGGGCGTTTTACGCCCTGGCCCAAAATGTTTTAAAAAACGGCGGCGTGGTTTTTGGCGCGGCCTTTGCCCAAAACCAAGAATCGGTTGCTTTTTGCAGCACCAATGAACAGCCGCTGCAAAAAATTTTAAAAAGTAAGTATGTAGAAAGCAGCGTAAATTTTAGCTTTCAGCAAATAAAACAGCAGCTAACCGCCGGCCGGCAGGTGCTGTTTTGCGGCACCCCGTGCCAGGCGGCCGGCTTAAAGCGCTACTTAAACCGCAATTACGAAAATTTGCTGGTTTGCGATTTTTCCTGCGGGGGGCTGGTTTCGCACAAAATTTTTAAAGACTATTTGCAATGGTTGGAGGAAAAATACGGCGCTAAGGCTATGGGGGTAGATTTTAGGCCCAAAAGCTTTGGGTGGAACGCACACGCCTTAAAGGTAAATTTTGCAAACGGGCGGCAGTATTTGCAGCTGGCAACGCTGGACCCGTATTACCGGGGATTTTTAAAATCACTGACAAAGCGGGATTACTGCTATGAGTGCGATTTTGCCGATAACCACTACGCCGATATTATATTGGCCGATTTTTGGCTGCACAAAAAGCTTTCAAGCTTAGAAAACGGCAATAAAGGGCTTTCCTTAATTCTTACCAACTCTAAAAAGGGGCAGCAGGCGGTGCAGCAGCTGGCCGGGTGTATGCAGCTAACGCCCCTGCCGCTTGAAAAGGCCGCCTACAACATTAAAAGCGGGCACCAAAGCCAACAGGCCATTGTCCGCCACCAAAGCTTTATGGCGGCGTTGGAAAAAACAAATTACAATGCGGCCGTAAACCAATTTGACCCGTTGCCCCTGCACTACAAAATAAAACAACAAGTTAGAAAGTGGGTTAAAAAAGTAAAGTGAAAAGCCAAAAAAAAATAGGCGTGCTGCTTTCGTACCTAAATCTGGCGCTCAGCATGGTCACCAATATCTTTTTAACCCCAATGATCATTACCGCGTTGGGCGATGAAAGCTACAGCATTTACAAGGTTATGCAGTCCTTTGCCGGGCCGCTTATTATGTTTAACCTTGGGGTTTCAACCATTGTAACCCGCGCGGTGGTTAAGTACCAAACCTTAGAGCAGCACAATTTAAAAGAAAAGCAAAACACCCTTGCTTTGGCAATGCTAACCTCGGCCGTTATGGCGGCGGTGGTAGCGGCGGCCGGCTCGGTAATGTGCGGCCTTATTCCAACCGTTTACGGCAAAAATTATTCGCCCGAGCAGCTTAACACAGGCAAGGTTATTTTTGTTGTTTTTGTGGCCTCTACCATTTTTCACATTTTAACCGACGCCTTTACCGGCTGTGTAATTGGGCACGAGCGGTTTGCCTTTAACTCGGCAATGCCGCTGCTAAAAAGCCTGCTGCGTTTTGCCCTTATTATTGCGGCCATACAGCTAAATTTTGGTGCCGTAGCTTTAGCGGTAATCGATTGCGCCGTAGCCGTTTTGGTGTTTGCACTTTCGGCCGGGTACGCGCTTTTCGGGCTAAAGGAGCGCCCGCGCCTTACCTACATTAACAAGCGCGAGCTGCTGGAAATGCTCTCCTTTTCGGTTGCAATTTTGTTGCAGGCGGTGGTAAATCAGGTAAATAATAATGTCGATACCATGATCTTAGGGGCAATGATCCCCCAAAAGCAAATTATAACCATGTACTCCTCAGCCCTGCTAATTTATTCAACCTACAATTCTCTGGTTTCGGTTATGTCCAGCTTTTTTTTGCCAAAGGCAACCCGGCTGGTTACCAAAAATGCCACGGGAGAGCAGCTAACCGATTTTGTTATTGCGCCCGGGCGGTATCAGGCCGTTATTGCGGTTGCCGTTGTTTTGGGCTTTGCCCTGTTCGGTAAGGATTTTATTGCCGTTTGGATCGGTCCGCAGTACAGCCAGGCCTACTATGTAACCTTAATGCTCATTGTTCCGGTAACAATTCCGTTGGTAGAAAATACCGCTATTTCTATTTTAGACGCTACTTTAAAACGGATCTTTCGCTCGGTGGTGCTGGGAATAATGGCAGCTATTAATGTAGCGGTTTCTATTGCACTGGTTTATTTTATGGGCTTTTGGGGCGCCGCGATTGGCACCGTGCTTTCAATTTTAGTGGGCCATGTTTGGTTAATGAACTGGTACTATAAAAAAACCTTTAAAATGAATATTGGCCGCCTTTTTCAAGAAATTTTTCGCGGAATTTTGCCAATGGGGCTGGCGGCGGTGCTGGTTTGCCTGCCGGCTGCACTTTGGTTTAAGGCCGGCGTGCCGGGGCTTATTTTAAAAATATTGTTGTTTGTTACCGTTTACGGCGCCCTGCTTTGGCGCTGGGGCTTGCAAGGGAGGGAAAAAGCCAATTTTTCCTCCCTGCTGCGAAGGTTTAAACGGCAGCGATAACGCTTAAAAAGCTTTTGTATTTTTACGAAGGGGGGATTATTGATGACACCGTTTGAAACAACCGTGCTGGCCATTATAAAAAGCGGGCTGTACGGCGGCCCGGCCGGGCCGTTGCCGGTGCAGCAAGAAGCGCAAGGCACCGAGCAAATTGCAGTACAAGGTGATGAACAAAACACCAAACAAAACGCCCCGCAAAACACCGCACCGGGTTTGGTGCTGGATTCGGCGTTTAACTGGCAGCAGTTTTTAAAAATTGGGCAGCAACACCAAATAACGCCGCTGCTTTACTACGGCCTGGTGCGCGCTAAAATTAAACCGCCACCGGCGGTAGAGGCCTCGCTGTACAAGGTAACCGTTTCGGCGGTGTCAATTACCCAAAATCAGCAGCACGCCCTAAAAGCCGTTTGCCGCGCGTTTGAGCAAAACGGCATTTGCTACCTGCCGCTGAAAGGGGCGAGTTTGCAGCAGCTTTACGCCAAGCCTGAGCAGCGCCTAATGAGTGACGCTGACCTGCTGATAAAGCCGGAGCAGTACGAAAAAATTAAAACAATTTTAATAGGCCTTGGCTTTTTACAGGGGCAGGAGAGCAACCACGAGTTGATTTGGCACAAGCCCGGCGCGCTGCAGTTAGAGCTGCACAAAATGCTCATCCCTTCGTATAATCGGGATTATTTTGCGTACTATGGCAACGGCTGGAAGCTGGCCAAGCCCACCAAAACCAGCCGGTTTTGCTTTTCGCCCGAGGAAGAATTTATTTACCTGTTTACCCACTTTGCCAAGCATTACCGCGACGGCGGCATTGGCTTAAAGCATGCAGTAGACCTTTTTGTTTTTAAAAATGCAAACCCCGCCTTAAACCAAAGCTACATTTTAGCCGAGCTTAAAAAGCTGCAGCTTTTAAGCTTTTACCAAAATGTTTCGGCTATGCTGCGCTGCTGGTTTTCGGGCGAAAGTGCAAATAAGGTTACCGACTTTTTAACCCAAAGAATTTTTCAAAGCGGTGCCTACGGCACCCCAAAGGGGCGCGTAATTGCCCAGGGCACCAAAACCGCCAAGTCGGTAAGCGCCAAAAATGTTTGGGCCAAAAAGCTGCTGCAAATGGTTTTTTTGCCGTACGGTGGAATGGCGCAGCGCTATCCCGTTTTAAAAAAAGCCCCCGTTTTGCTCCCGCTTTTTTGGGTGGTGCGCTGGGCCGACACCTTAGTGTTTCACCGTAGCCACATTCGGCAGCAGAAAAAGGTTTTGCAAACCCTAACAAAAAAGGAAATAGAAAATTACCAACAACAGCTGAATTTTGTTGGTTTAGATTTTAATTTTAAAGAGTAGTATGATCATTCAAGAAAATAAAACCCCAAAAGAAAATGCTTTGGCCGGCCCCCGGCTGATTGCCATTATAAAAAGCGTTATTTGGCCTGCCAAGGACACGGCCCCCATTACCTTAAACGCCGCCGAGCTGGCCGCTGTTGGCCGCCTGGCTGCTAAGCACGATGTGGTACATTTTATTGCCCTGGCGGTTGCTCAAAAGGCCTTGCAAATTCCAAAGGAAAAGGAAGAGCTTTACCAGGGCAAAATGCTAAGCACTGCTGTTTGCGTTGAGCGGTTAGATTACGCCTACGGCCAAATTTGCCAAACCCTTCAGCAGGCTAAGGTGCCCTTTGTGCCGCTAAAGGGAGCGGTAATTAAAAATCTGTACCCCAAAAGCTGGATGCGCACCCGCTGCGATATTGACATTTTAGTGCAGCTGCAGCAAACCGAGCAGGCCATTAGGGCCCTGCAGCAGCAAAACGGCTACACCGTGGAGTTTAAAAACTATCACGATTATTCGCTTTTAAAACAAGGCGCCCCGCATATTGAGCTGCACTTTAGCTTAAAAGAAACGCACAGTAATATTGACGCACTGTTAGAGCACGCCTGGCAGTACGCCGAGCCTACGGCACCCGGCAGTTTTGAGTATAGGTTTACACCGGCGTTTTTTGCGTTTCACCAATACGCCCACGCCTACTACCACTTTTTAAACGGCGGTTGCGGGGTGCGCACGGTTTTAGATTTATTTTTGCTGAACAGCGCCAGCCCAGAGGAGTTTGGCGGCGCCAAACCGCTGCTGCAGCAAACCGGCATTTTTCAGTTTGCCGAAAAGCTGAACGAGCTGGGCCGGGCCTGGTTTGCCGGCGCCCCTAAAACCCAGGCTTTAACCCTGCTGGAAGAGTACATTTTTTGCGGCGGCGTGTACGGCGAGCAAGCCAACCGCATTGCCCTGCAGCAGCAAAAGCAGGGGGGCAAGCTGCGGTACGCGGCGGCAAAAATTTGGCCGTCGCCCGCTGTGCTTAAAAATCATTACCCGGCGCTGAGGCGGCACCCGTGGTTGTACCCCGCTTTTCAGGTGCGCCGCTGGGGCAAGCTGCTTTTTTGCGGCGGCGTGCGCCGCTCGGTGCGCGAGCTTTCGGTAAATAGCCGTATTCCGGCCCAAACGGCCGGCCAAACCCAAAAGCTGTTAAAAGAGCTGGGGCTGGAAAAACGGCGGTAATGGGTTAATATTTACAGGAGGAAATTTTTCATGCAAATAAACAAAGAGCTTTCGGCTGCCATTTCGGTGGCGCGCGGGCTGGCGCTGTTCTCCATTGTTTCGGCGCACATTGTGTTTTTAAAGGGCACGCCGGCGGTTTTTAGCAATTTTTACGCCAATTTCGGCACCATTGGGGTGGTGGCTTACTACATTATTTCGGGCTTTTTGTTTGCGCCGGAGCATTACGGCGGGTTTTTAAAAATGTTAAAAAACAAAGCTAAAGCAATTGGCCTGCCCTGGGTGATTTTAGGCAGCACGGTTTATTTTTACAAGGTTTATTTTACCAGAGTTTACTCGCTAAAGGCACACGTTAAGTGGCTGTTGGGTAAAAACACTTATTTGTATTTTATAACGGTGTTGCTTTTGTGCTTTGTGATTTGTTATTTTGTAAAAAACAAAGCGGCGCTTTGGGGGTTTGTAGCACTGAATATTTTGTCGTTGGAGCTTACAGCCTTTGGGGTGCTGCAGCCGGCCATTGCCTTTTTGCACATTACCAATAATTTAAACATTTTTAACTGGCTGGGCTTTTTTGCGTTGGGGCGTCTGGCACGGGGGCTGAACGGCGAGGGCATTTACAGCTTTTTAAAAAAGGCCCGCGTTTGGCTGTTGTTGCTGTTTGTCGGGGCAACGGCCTTGTTGCTGGCTTTGGGGTTAAAAAGCACCTACATATCACACCTTGGCTGGCTGTACGAGCTGCTGGGCGCGGCGGCAATTTTTGGGGCGGCCACCTTTGCAGGGCTTAAAAATCCCGTGCTGCAAAAAATCTCGAACGATTCGTTTGCCGTTTATTTAACCCACTTTTTAATCATTGAACTTATGAACCGGGTATGCCACAAGGTGTTTGCCTTTGCCCCGCCGCTGCAGCTGTTTGCCAATTTGTTTGTAATTGGGGTTACGGTTGCGGCAATAGAACTGCTGCTGCTTTTAGCTAGGGGGCTAAAAATCTCCCCGTTTGTTTGCGCCGTTTTTGGTGTTCGGGGGCCTAAAGCTAAGCTGCCAAAAGGCGGTCAAGCAACAGCTTTGGCAAGCCAAAGTAACCCTGGCACACGCAGGTAAACTTGTTTAAAAGTTGCCGTAAAACAAATGGCCCCGCCAGGCAAAAACAAAGGGTAAAACCGGCCAAAACCCGGCGGCCCGTTAAAAAACTTAGCTAAACCCGCGGTTTATAAGGGGTAAACCGCGGGTAGAATTTTAATTTTAGGGGCTCTACAAAGCGTTTTAAAAGCGTAGAACAAAAACTTTGCCGGTAGGTTGCTTTTACCGCGCCCCTGTGGTAGTATAGCTGGCAGAATAGCGGGTGTAAAACCCGTTCTTTCAAGCGTTTTAAAATGCCGTAGCCGTAAATAACTACGCCGCAAATTAAAATGCCGCAAAGCTTTTAAATGCCGTGCAGTGCAGGTGCCCGTAAATAGTGTGTGAAATAACCTGTTGAGCCCAAGGTATTCAACAGGTCGTGTTCGGTGCCGGGGCGTTTACTCTGCCGGCCTAAAACCTGCACGCAAAGGAGCCAATGAAATATGACGCAACTGTTTACCGATACCTCTGCAAACCTGCCCATTGGGCTGGCCCTGCAGCACAAAATTAAAATTTTGCCCTTTTCGTACACCGTTAACGGCGTGGAACAGCCGTATGACCCCACCGTAGAATTTAACGGTCCGGCCTATTATAATGCCATTGCGGCAGGGGCCGAGGTAAAAACTGCCATGATCAACATAACGGCGTTTTACAACGCCTTTCGCCCGGTGCTGGCCGCCGGGCACAATGTTTTGTACCTTGGTATGTCGGGCGGAATCAGCGGTACGGCCGGTGCGGCTGCGGCCGCGGCCGCCGAGCTGCAGGCAGAGTTCCCCAACCAAAAAATTAAGGTGGTAGATACCCTTGCCGCCTCGTTGGGGGAGGGGCTGTTGGTTTTGCGTGCCGCCCGGCTGTTAGAAAAGGGCAAGCCGTTTGAGGCCGTATTGGCCGATGCGCTAACGCAGCGTAAAACCCTGTGCCAGTATTTTGTGGTAGACAGTTTAGAGCACCTGCACCGCGGAGGCCGGGTAAGTAAGGCTGCCGCCGTGTTTGGCTCGGTTTTGCACATTAAGCCGCTATTAACCGGTGACGCGCAAGGCAAAATTGTTTTAAACGCTAAGGTGCGCGGGCGGCGGCAGGCGCTGGCCGAGCTGGCTAACCGCTACGGGGAGCTTGCCGCCAACCCGGCCGCCACGGTTGGCATTGCCCACGCCAACAACCCCGAGGGCGCCGCCGCGCTGGAAAAGCTGCTGCGCGAAAAGGGCTTTGCCGGGCAGTGCCTAACCGTTTGTTACGAGCCGGTAACCGGCGCCCATGTTGGCCCCGGAACCGTTGCCCTGTTTTTTGCCGGAGTGCACAAATAATCGACACCAAACCAATGCCAAACCAATACCAAACCAATACCAAACCGGGCCAATCCGGTTGGCCGGCAGCGCCGCCACAGGGGCGCTTAATAAAATTACACAAAACCGCCGTGTTTTTGCAAATTTAATTGTGTACGGCTTATTTTTTCTTAAAAAAAGGGTGTATTCCTTAAAAAAGTTAAGTCTGACGGTTCAAAAGCCTTTCATCCTTTGTAAATATCAAAAGGGTGTTGACAAAACCAATTTTTTGGCGTATACTGTAACGCGTAAACAACAAAGGCGTTGTGAGCTCGCATGGAGTTCGCAACGCTTTATGTTTTAAACGGGTGTGTTTACCCGCGTTCTATTATTGATTGGAGGAAACATTTATGTCTACCGTAACAGAAATTTTCGGCAGCTCCGTGTTTAATGACGCTACCATGAAAGAGCGCCTGCCTAAGGAAGTTTACAAGGCTTTGAAAAAAACCATTCACGATGGCACCGCGCTGGATATGAGCCTGGCAAACGCTATTGCCAACGCCATGAAGGATTGGGCCATTGAAAAGGGCGCCACCCATTTTACCCACTGGTTTCAACCTATGACCGGTATTACCGCCGAAAAGCACGACAGCTTTATTTCCCCGACCGACGACGGCCGCGTTATTATGGAATTTTCCGGCAAAGAACTGATTAAAGGCGAGCCGGACGCCTCCAGCTTTCCGTCCGGCGGGCTGCGCGCCACCTTTGAGGCCCGCGGCTACACCGCCTGGGACCCAACCTCCTACGCCTTTGTAAAGGACGATACCCTTTGTATTCCAACGGCGTTTTGCTCCTACACCGGCGAGGTGCTGGATAAAAAAACCCCGCTGCTGCGCTCTATGGACGCGGTAAGCAAACAGGCCATTCGGGTGTTAAATTTGTTTGGCACCAGCGCCAAGCGCGTTATTTCTACCGTAGGGCCGGAGCAGGAATATTTTTTGGTAGATAAAAAATATTACGATGAGCGCAAAGATCTTATTTTCTGCGGCCGCACCCTGTTCGGCGCACCGGCGCCCAAGGGGCAGGAGCTGGAGGATCACTATTTCGGCGTGCTAAAGCAACGCGTTTCAGACTATATGAAAGATCTGGACGCCGAGCTTTGGAAGCTGGGTGTTTTGGCCAAAACCAAACATAACGAGGTGGCCCCAGGCCAGCACGAATTGGCACCTATTTTTTCAACCACAAACATTGCGGCCGACCACAACCAGCTTACCATGGAAATTATGAAAAAGGTTGCCCGCAAGCACGGCCTGGTTTGCCTGCTGCATGAAAAGCCCTTTGCCGGGGTAAACGGCAGCGGCAAGCACAACAACTGGTCCATTTCTACCGACACGGGCGTTAACTTGTTAGACCCCGGAAAAACCCCGTCCGAAAACGCACAGTTCTTACTGTTTTTGTCGGCCGTTATTAAAGCGGTAGATGAATACCAGGGCTTAATGCGGGTGTCGGTTGCCTCCGCCGGTAACGATCACCGCTTGGGCGCGAACGAGGCGCCTCCGGCTATCATCTCCATCTTTTTAGGAGATGAGCTAACCGCCATTTTAAACGCCATTGACCACGACGAGGCCTACACCGATCACAAGGCCCCGCGTATGAAGCTGGGGGTAGATGTTCTGCCCTGCTTTAGAAGGGATACTACCGACCGGAACCGTACCTCTCCCTTTGCGTTTACCGGCAATAAATTTGAATTTAGAATGTTAGGCTCTACCGCATCGGTGGCCGACCCCAACATTGTGCTGAACACCATTGTGGCCGAGGCGCTGAGCGAGTACGCCGACCGTTTGGAAAAGGCCGACGATTTTACCACCGAAATTAATAAGCTGGTAAAGGAGACGATTCGTGATCACGGTCACATCATCTTTAACGGCAATGGCTATTCCGAGGAGTGGGAAAAGGAGGCCGAAAAGCGCGGCCTGCTGAATTTAAAATCTACCGTAGACGCCCTGCCGGTTATGGTTGAGCCAAAGAATATTGAGGTGTTTGTAAAGCACGGCGTTTATTCCGAGATTGAAATTCGCTCCCGCTACGAAATTTTGCTGGAGAATTACTCTAAGGTTATTAATATTGAGGCGCTTACCGCTGCCGATATGGTTCGCAAAAATTACCTGCCGGCCATTAGCGAGTATGTTGGCACCCTGTGCGACGCCGTTTTGGCCAAAAAGGCCGTTGGGTTAGAAGACCAAATTACCCCCGAGGCCGAAACCCTGAAAAAGCTTAGCGCCGCCCAAACCAACGCTTACCGCCTGGTTGGCGAGTTAGAGGGCGAGGAGGCCGCCGCGGCCGACATTGCCGATGGCTACAAGCAGGCCCGCGCTTACCACGATAAGGTTTTGCCTAAAATGGAGGCGCTGCGCGCGGCCGTAGATGCCGCCGAGGTGCTGACCGGTGAGGATTACTGGCCGGTTCCCAGCTACACTGACCTGTTGTTCCGCGTTTAAGATAAGGCTGGCAAGTTGTCCCGCCCAAGGAAATAAAAGAAAAGTAACAAAAAGATTGTGATTTTGCCCTTTTAGGTGGGCTCGGCTGCGTACGATAGTGTTAAGGCCTGCAGGCCTTATAGCCTAAATCAAAAGGCGGGGCGAGTCCAAAGCCTGCCCGGCGGCAAAATAGGCGGCCCTTTAACGCTAAGGCGGGGCAGCTTTTCGCGCTGCGGCAACCCGACACCTGTGCCGGCTAAAATTTCGGCGCATCGAAAAACATTGCTGTTTCCCCAAAAAATATAGACCAAAACCCCGCGCAAGGCTTAAAGCTTTGCGCGGGGTTTTGGTTTTTAAAAGAAATTGAAAAATTAAAAAGGGCGTGTAAGATTTATTTTTACGAGCAATCCTAAAAAATCAATTTAAAGTTTAAAATTCGCAGCTAAAACCAAAGTGCTGTTAAAACAAAGCGTTTTTATTGCATAAATGCTGCGGTCTTACAAATAATAGTACCACAATTTCTAAAATAAGGGGATTTATAAATATGAAAGCAACAGGAATAGTTCGTAGAATCGATGACCTCGGACGAGTCGTAATCCCGAAAGAAATACGCCGCACCATGCGGATTCGTGAGGGCGACCCGTCACAGACAACATTGACACCTTTTGACAAGTTTTGTTGGGCAATACATAGTTTAGTAAATAGGTATAAAATAAAATCGGAGTGAATTTCACTCCGATTTATACTATCTAAAATTTCTATGACATTTTTGTTTTAAGAACGCCTTGATTTCTCCGTTGTCTTTGTTCTCGTAATAACCGATTAAAAGCTTCTTGAATTCAGACACGTGGTTTTCGGGAATAACCAAAAGACCGCCCGCTTTTGAAATTAAATAATGATTTGCAAAAATCACAGATGCACGCTTATTTCCGTCATTGAAAATCTGTGTTTTCATACAGTAAAGGCAAAGTTCTATGGCAATATTTATCGGCTCATCGTCTTTACCGATAATATCTAAAATGTTTTCTATAACAACGGTTTCTATTGGCAAAGGCGGAATATAAGAAGTGCCGCCAATGGTTACAGGTACACCGCGAATTCTACCGCCGCTTGCAAAAAAACCTTCGTTCACAAGCTTTGCAATATGGCAAAGGATAGAATAATCACTTTTTACCTGCAAAACATCCTTGTCTAAAATAAATTCCCATGCATGTTTAAGATTTAATATTTTTTGGACATCGCTGGCGGTTACACCGTTGACCTTTCCGTTTTCAATAATATCCTCGGTTTGTGGGAAAGAGGTTGCAACCCCCTCTAAAACAGCCTGCTCGTAAATGGAGAGTTTCATATTCATTCGAGCAAAATCAAGGTTTAAAAGAACGTCCAGAGATAATTCGTTTTCCGTAAATCCTTTTTCGGCAAGCGCTTTTTCAACTTTGCGAATTTGTTTTCGCAGTTCCTTTGCCTCGGCATTGTTGCGAAGCAATAATTGATAAAGGGTATCGGAATACACATCAACATAGGTTGATGTTACACGGCTACCAACACGCTTGCGGACATATAGATATTTACCGCTTTTGTTTTCTTTTATTTCGGGTGTGCCGTCATAAGCCAATAATTTAAGTCGGGCATACAAATCGGCACGCTGCTCTAATAATTCTTGTATTTCGGGATAATTGTTCATACTAAAACTCCTTTTAGGGAACATTTTATAAATTTATTATAATAGTTGTTCCCTAAAATGTCAAGAATTATTCATTGACACCTTTCGACAAGTTTTGCTGGGCGATACATAGTGTGGTGGAGAGATATGAAACTATATTGCAATAATTTTCCATTTGCTGTATAATACAATCATAAAATCCATTATGATTGGGGAAAACAAAAATGAAAAAAGTTGTAGCAATACTTTTGTCAATATGCTTCGTGTTGTGCTTGACGGCGTGTGGTAGTAATGATTCCACAGTAAACAATGATACTGGTAGTTCCTCCTGCATGGATTGTGGTGTGAAAGTAGAAAGGACGGATAATTTTTGCAAGAATTGTGGAATTGCACTTAAGTCAAATGAAGAAACAAGTGATGATACAAAAAACGAAACATCACAAGTTGCCGATAACAACAGTGTTGAAGAAGAAAATGTTTTTACTGTGGGAAAAACACTCAAATGTTCTACAGGTGTAAATTTTGAAATGACATTGCTTGGTACAGGCGATGAAGTTCAGATTAAAGATTTGAAGATTACACAGTATAAGAAAGCAGACCGTAACAATCAAGAAGATTATTTTTCAGAAGGTGTTTTTTATCCGTATATTTATGAAGTTACCTATAATGGAAAAACTTCAGAAAAGTATGCAGGTTATGAATTATCGATAGAATTTGGATTTCCGTCAGGTTCACCCGCTTTTAAAAGTATACATAATAATGTTATTAATAATGATGGTTCTTTCGATATGAAGTATTATCTTTACTCGAATTCTTTAGAAACTGAAATTTCACCGAACTGGGTTTCGGCAACACCAAAAATGTTTTAACAATAACAATTTAAAACAAAGTATAAAACTCCTTTGTTGACAGATAATAGAAATATCGTCATAAAAGTTCCCAAAATGAATCGAAATCAAAAAAGGAACTTTAGGTTTTCAATTATCTAAACAAAGGAGAATTTATATATGAAAGCAACCGGAATTGTGAGAAGAATAGATGATTGCGGTATAATAACACAAAGAGGATTATGCCGCATAAACACTGGGGTTTTGCTGATTTTGTCCAAGAATTAGATTCGAGGCCCGGGCATAATTCGACTTTAATATGCCCGAAAGGAGGAGCCAATTTATAGGCAGCCGAGCAAAACATATTTAATAACCTGTCACACAGAAAAGCCGAATGAGCACTGAAACTCATTCGGCTTTTCCTATTTCACGAGGAGGATAAGGATGAAAAAACAAGGTGTACTGATTTATGATGATGTAATCGGTCGAATGGATATTCGCTTCGGGCCGCTGGATTACTACGGCGGCCTGCACTGCGGAGAACGGCTGGAGGTGCTGCTTGACGGAGAGTGGATCCCGACGAGAATCGAACTCGGTGAGTTCTGGTATCTCAAGGGCGTGAAACTGATCAAGCTGAACGGACTGATCGTAAGAATCGAAGACTGATACTATGTGACGACGGAAAGGTCGTCTTTTTTATATTCTAAGGAAGGAGGCGTTAATGTTGAAATGCTTGATGAAGTATGAATGGGTAAAGCTGCGAAGAGATACCTTGCCGACCAGCAAAGGCATTATGGGTGCCTGGGCAAAGCTCGCCGCCCGAGCTGCATTTCGCAAAGGACATGCCTCCTACTGTGGCCATAAGAACGCTGTGAGCCCCGGAATGTGGTCCGGAGGTATTGTTGGGCTGAAGAGTATTCTCGGCATCAAAAGCTGCGTACAGGCTTTAGAGATACTGGATAAGCTGTCAGACCTCGGTTATCTGAAATACACACTGGACAGCAAAACCAAAAAGCTGACCTATCAATTAACGGATTGGGTCGTAAAATGCTCCGGCGAGGAGTGCATGAACGGAACCGTGTATGCCACAGACAGTTTTGGGTTTCTCTGCCTCCCCCGCAATATTACGCAGCGACTTGCCGAGGAGCGATATATATTTGATGAAGCAGACGCATGGCTGGATCTCTGGTGCCACACAGTATCAGAAGAACCGGGCAATGCGTTTTCTTTTATAGCGCCGGCTGTTCAATACGGCAATTACGGCGCCATATTAACTATGGAAAAACTGGGTCAGCGCTGGGGCTGGGAAAAGACAAAGGTATGGAGATTTTTCAAAAAGCACGGGGATGTCTTTGCTCTATACCGTCTTCCCGGCTCTTTCGGCTGCCTCGTTTTCAATAAATCGTATCCGATGGATACTGAGGTTTCCTTGCCTGAGCAGGCAGAATTCCTGCGTATTCTTGACGAAATACGTATTTGGGGTGCAAATACGCACAAGGTAGGCAGTGACAATGAACACATCAACCGGCTGGTCGCATGGTACAGCAGAAATGCCGTGGAAAAGTCGATTGGCAATGTGGAAGAAAATCGCGTTGCACTTTCAGGCAGTATAATACGCGCGTATTTTTCTCCGTGTTGGAACTGTAAGAATTGTGAGTATGTCTGCCGGAGTAAAGGGTATTTCGATCTCAAGGTACAGGAAACGAATAAAATCCGCGGACCGTGCAGGCCGACGGATATCACCAAAATCGCAAAGGAGATGTTTTATCATGAGCAAACAGGATGAGCTGCAATATGAGCAGCAGGAAAAACGAATACAAGCGCAGTCAGACGCTTTTATCACACTTCTGACAAAGCGAGGCATCTTGGGAGACAGCCGGATCGACGACGCACAAAAGCGTGCTGCCAGACAGGAAAAGACGAAAAATTGCTATCACAACACGCTGATGCTCCTCCAGCACTATCGCACGCTGGTGTGGATGCTGGAATGCTTCCCCGAGACAGTTGCTGCCGAGCTTGATCGGCCGTTTGAAGGCGTGGACAAGCTGATCGAGGATGTGGATGTCGAGGTGGCGCTGGGCAACAAGAAGATCGAAAGCCGGATGCAGGGCATGCAAAAATCTCGCCTGTTGATGGATCGGCTCAACGAGGCACTGACCGTGCTCCGAAAAAAGCCGGACAACGGCGAACGGCTGTATAATCTCATCTACACAACCTACATAGCGCCGGAGGCGCTCAACCATCAGGAGGTATTGTATCGCCTAAACCTGTCGTCGCGGAACTTTTATCGCTATCGCCAGCAGGCCATTTCTGTTCTTTCCATTCGTTTGTGGGCAACAGCTGCGCCGGATGTGGACTTCTGGCTGGAAATGCTGACGCTTCTGGAAGGACTGAAATGAATATGCCCATAAAAAGGCGAAAAGTTGGCACACGATTGCCGATGACACGGGAAAGCAAATGTGCTAAAATAATATCGTCCCAAACTGGGATCGGGCGAAACCGACGCCGTTTCTTGAGCTGAAAAGCTTTGAGAGACGGCGTTTTTTGCTGCCCAATACCGAAGAAAGGAGGGCCAAAAGCATGAACAGACAGCTTCGGCTGCGCGATGGAAAGATCAAAACCGCATACTGGTCGCTTGTGGGCGTTGTGGCGGCACTGCTCGTTTCGACACAGACGGTATTCGCCGCAGATATGTGGGATCGTTTTTCGATGATCATGAAGGATATCTACGGAGAGCTTGTGGCGATCAGCACCATCGTGGCAGTCACCGTGGCCGCTATCGCCCTGCTGGTACGCATGATATCGCGCAATCAGCGAGCCGTCGACGAGGCGACAAGCTGGCTCAAGAGGATCGTGATCACCTGGATCGTTCTGAATTCTCTCGGCTTTATCGTTGCCTATCTGCAGCCCCTTATCAGCGGCGGAAACTACAACCCGTAAAAGATCCGGTCAAGCGGAAAGGAGGTGAACACCTATGCTTGACTGGATTTTTGAAGGAATCGTCACCTGGATCAGCAGCGTTGTGTCAGACATGATGGATGCGGTGTCCGGGCTGTTCCTTCAGGCGCTCGGTACGGATATGACGGCAATGGAAGAATACTTCCCGTTTGTGTCTAAAGCCTTTACCGTAATGCAGTACACCGCATGGGCACTGCTGTTTCTGATCACAGTCTGGCAGTTGTTCCGTGTATTCGGCGGCCCTGTAACGGAAGCGGAAAACCCGTGGGTACTGCTTGGCAGAAGTGCGTTATTCGCCTTTCTGATTGGATATGCCAAGCCGATTTTCCTGTTGACGCTGAAAATCGCAACAGCGCCGTATACGGCACTCATGGACATTCAAATGACGGCGGAGGACTTTACCTTTGCCGGAATCGAGCAGGCACTTCAAAACGGGCTGACCAGTCTTATCGCCACCATCTCGGTGGTCGGACTGTTGTTGCTCGTCATACTGGAAATTGCGTTGGGCTGGAACTATTTCAAGCTGCTGCTTGAAACGGTGGAACGGTACATCGTTGTCGGTGTGCTGTGCTACACCTCACCTCTCGCCTTTTCTATGGGCGCATCCAAAGCAACAACGCCGGTATTCCGGTCGTGGTGCCGGATGGTCGGGTCGCAGCTATTGCTCCTTGTGATGAATGTCTGGTTCCTGCGTGGCTTTTCAACCTCGGTTGGCCAGTACATCGGCACAGGCGGTGCCTTGTCCAACGGCAACGGCAATGTGTTCCTGTGGCTGTTCTGTGCAGTGGCGTTCCTCAAAACGGCACAGAAGTTTGACAGCTATCTCGCGGCAATGGGACTGAATGTAGCCCAGACCGGCTCCGGTATGGGCATGGAACTGCTAATGGCTGCACGAGTGATCACCGGCGTGGCCGGAGGCGCAAGGAGCGCCGGCAGCGTGTTCCGCGGAGGCAGTGCCGCAACCGGTACAGGCGCAGCGGCAACTGGGTTCGCCGCAGGCTTTGCCAACCGTTTCAAGGGCAATTCGTATGTCCGTGATGCGGTCGTGGACGGCGGCACAAGAATGGGCGCCGGCGGAACGATCGGCTTTGTCGGTCGGGCTTTCGGTGGTATGGCAGCCCGTAACGGCGCCACACTGACCGGAGAATCCATCTCCTCCGTAGCGGCCAGAACACCGAATGTGTCCGGTTCTATCGGCGGCGACATTGCCAACCGCAGTCTCGGCAATTATATGCCGCATATGAAAGGCATGGATCTCTCGGATACGCAGATCACCGGCGGACATATCTCCACAAAGGCAATTGGTGCTGACGGGAAAGAAACGGCTGTCGAGATGTTCAACGCTTCCCAGTTTGAAAAGCCGGACGGTCCGCACGCCGTTGTCAATGCCTCGGACGGCAGTCAGTGGTATCAGATGGCCAGCGGTTCCGGAGCCGGAGCATTTTATGATGCGCCCGTATTCAGCGGTAATTCCGCAGAGGCGGCGCAGGTTGCAGCCGCATTCCCGGATGCGGATGGTGCAACGCTCAGAACGGTCGGAGACGGTGTCATAGAGGCATCTTCGGACGGCGGCGTGAGCAGATGGTACAACAGTGCATATTATGACGAACCGGATGCACCACATTCCACAATTCAGGCATCCAACGGCGTAGACTGGTACGCCATGCAGCAGCACGCAGAAACGCCTCCCTTTGAGGCGGGCGACGCGGCGGATGGCTATAATCAGGCACAGTTCCAAAGCTTTATGCCGGGCTATGAACAGCCGGTCACAAGCGTGGATGGATCCGGTCGTATGGACGGGCATTTTGAGGTCCGGCATGAAAACGGATCCGGCACGATGTTCTACGATACGGCGCAGTATGCACCTCCCCGCGGTGACTATCAGGTATATGAAGATGTTCACGGCAGCCAGTGGTACGCAGTACACGGCGAGGCTGCAGTGGAACGCAAGCCGGTTTATGAGAACGGAAAACCGGTCTATGACGGCGATAATGTACGCACCGTCTCTACGGAAACCGTGCGGTACAAAAGCACACCGTCCCGTTATGGTGAGCCAAAATCCCGTGATCAAACGGAGATCAAGTCGCCAAGACGGAGACGATAAACGGCGGGCAGCCGGACCGGAGCAATGGATTCGGTTCGGCTGTCTTCCTATTATAAAAGAGAAAATAAGCCTGCCTTTGGCAGTTTGAATACGGAGGTGAAAGAATGGCAGAGCCGCAAAAGCAGCAAATGGGAGACGGTTCGGATAATATCGGTCAAGCGGCCGGTCAGGCGGCAAAAGCCGCCAAAAATGCCGGAAAACAAGCCGCAAAGCAGGCGGCGAAAAAAGGAGCGGAAGCAGCAGCCAATGCCGCTGCGGCAACCGTAAAGGCCGGTGTGGAGGGCGGCAAAGCCGTGGCAGAAATTGCAGCCGGTACAGCCGCCGGTGGTCCTTGGGGTGCGATCATCTCCGCCGCATGGGCGATGCGGCATACCCTGTTTAAAATTCTGGTCTGCTTGTGCCTATCTGTGGTTTTCCTCATTGTTATGATCGTAGAGCTGCCCGGGATCATCATCAATAAAGCGCTCGGTATCGACGGCAATGAGCCGACGGTATCCATCACGGAGATCTATGAAAATCTCTCTGAGACGGTTTCGGACATTGTCCATGCTGGGTACGACGCTTCGATGGCTGAGGTAGAACGCCTGATTTCAGACGGCGGCTATGACCGGGAGCTTTCGATGAATGCGCTGATCAATTATGCGCAGAGCTCGGCCGGGTACGACACCGCCTATATTTTGTCGGCATATTCCACTTCGGTGGAACAGCTCAGCAACGACCCGGAGGATATGAAAAAGAAGCTTGACGGCGTGGCAGCCAAAATGTTTCCCGTAACCTCGGTTGAGCGAGAAAATGAAGTAATCACGCCGGTCACTTACTATACCTACAAGTCGGTCACGATAACCGTGGTAACGAAAACGGTTAAGACCGGAGTGATCAACGGTGTCCCGCAATACCGCTATGAGACGGCGGAAGCAACCTACTATTTGCAGGATCAACAGTTGTCATCCGATACACAGATCGAGGTGGATGCATATTCAGCCGTCACCCTGACGCTTCCCGTTTATAGCGGCAGCAATATCACAGGCACACGCAAGGCAACCTATTATCAGTACACAGGCAAGGAAATGCTTACGCCGGAAAAGAAAACCGTGAAATATCTGGAATGCACCATTCATCCCTTTGACAATACGGTGATTTCCACGGCGTTCGGGCTGGATCTGAACGCCTATTATAACGGTCT
>JABLTL010037302.1_pt1 | contig 118645 bp, 116 predicted proteins | sample 7160151 | NCBI WGS metagenome assembly JABLTL01 (sample SAMN14651223, study PRJNA627086) | human gut metagenome | isolation source: feces | host: Homo sapiens | reverse complement strand
ATTAGAAAAAAAAGTATTAGAAAAAAAAGTATTAGAAAAAAAAGTATTAGAAAAAAAAACGGTGTTGAAAAGTTGAAAGTTTTCAACAATATTAAAAGTAGTTTTCAATATTTTATTTTCCTATATATTTTCTTCCCGGACCTTTATATATATTAATTACATCTGTTAACATATAAATAGTATCTGGATTTTTTTATTTTATACAATTTTCGGAACAAACATATTTTAAAATTTAAAGTATCGGGCGGACCTTGGAGTCCATAATTTACAAACTGTTCATAAAATCAATATAAAAACTACTTTTAATTTTTGCGGCAATGGTGTATAATAATAGTATCAAATATGAAAGTAGGAATTAGCAATGGAACGAACAAAAGCAAATAATCAATATTTTGGAAAAGCATTTGAAATTTTAGTGGTGGAAACACTAACCGGAAAAACCCCCGAAAATTTAGTGCTTGAAAAGTTTTCTGATTTGTCTGAAATTCGTGCGGATGTCAACAACTTTTTAACGACTTTTGGTAACCACAAGAATGTAGAATGGTGTGGAAATCATACTAAAACCGCCGTGTGTGATTTGATAGCAGACGGAAAGCACATTGAATTGAAGTATACAAGCAGCGGAAATGGAACTTATTATAATACCACTATTTATCAAATGATTGAATATGGTTTTGATTATAGAGATTATATGAATTATTTTGCTCTTTATGACGGCATAGCAACTATACCAAATATAAGCATAAATAAAAAAGCAGGTTCTCCAGTATCTGTTGAAGATTCGCTTTACATCCGGAACAATTTTCCAAATGAATATGATTTTATTTCGGGCATTGAAAAGCGTTGCCGTGAAAAATTTGTTAATGATTTATTTGACTATTTTTCACAAAATTTTAATGTTTTTATTGACTTTTTGAATAAAATGTTAAGAAAAGAAACAAAAAATGGACTGCCGGACACAATTTATATATATAATTATAAGAAAAAAGAAACAAAAGTTCTTGAAATTGATAAGATTTTAACAATTTCGCAACATTTAGAGCTAAAAAAGACAACAAATTCTTTAAAATATGGTAATATTCGTATTGCTTTTGGTTGGCAAAACGGAAACGGTTTAAATAATCCAACTATCAGAATATTTATAGATTAAAAGTATTGAGAGGACAAATATTTGCCCTCTTTTTTGTTGCGGCGGACCAATAGCATGATAAAGAAAAAAGAGGGAATCCAAAAAAAAGGAAACCCTCTTTATTTTAGCCTTTAAGAATACTTCTTAATCTATAATCAATTTTTTTTAAGAACGACAAGACTTCTTCTTCTGTTATATTTGAATTATTAAAACCTCTAAATTCTACTGTTTTATTCATTGATGTGCTATATCGACAAGTATAAACGCTTTTTGATTTATCATTTTTCTGTCTGATAAAATAAATTAGAGAAAAATTTGCAGCAATATCATCACAATAATAGTATCCAACACAATTATTTTGTTGTTGTCCTTCTACAATTAAATCTTCTAAAGAACGAGGAACAACGACACAATAATTTTCTGTTGTCATATCTTCTATTTCAAGAATTTGTAATTCATTTTTAGCAATTTGTTTTAAAGATTTGGCGTTTTCTTTTAAACAATAGATTTTATAAATGCGGTTAGATACTTTGAAAAAATCGTCTTGTGGTTTAACTTCTTTCCATAATTCCGGCATTTCGTCCAAGAAATCAGTAATTCTATAAAGTTGTCCTTTGCTTATTTGTTTTTCACTATTGTTTTTCAAAAGTCTTGCTAATTTGATAAGGTCTTTTTTTTCAAAAGCAAAAGATTCATCGTCACCGAAAATATCTGGATATTTTAAACATACTTTTTGTAAGTCTTGTGGCATTTGCTGTTTAATTCTTTCAAGATTTAAGAATTTACCATAGTAACATGAACTGAAAGGTACTCTTTCATCTAAACAGAATTGAATAAATTTACCGTTAAACATTTCGGAATCAATACTAATGCGTCCGTTGAAATTTAAATTTGGATACAATTCTTTCAAGGAAATAGCTTTGTCTATCAATTCAATTTTTTCCCACTTTACATCATATTCAGTTAAATATGGGTTAAAAATTGTTGATAACAATTCATATAGTAAAATTGTGTCCACATTAGCACAAATATCTCCGTTTTCAGTCAACAGAGAAATGACACCGCCCGAAAAATTTAAGTCATAATCTTCAAAATTGATTAAAGCTTGTTTTTTAGGAACATCAATAACCATTTTGCGTTTACTATCAGCATCATCAAAAGTATAAACACCCTTAACTCTTGTCAAAAAGAACATAGTTAAAACCTCTTTTCTTTAATTTCTATAATTATTATAACACATCTTGCCCAAAAAGTCAAGTAAACTTTTTATTGACAAATTTTTAAGAAAATATTAGAGAGCAGGCGGGACCGTAGTATGGTTAAAACAAACGGGAATCTTTCAATTCCCGAATGCTTTTATTATTTCAAATTATTTCTAATCATTTCAGCAACTTTTTCGATAATAATCATATCATATCCATTTACATCTTGATTATTTTTATATCTATATTCTACAATATCTTGCTTTTTAATATTATAACGACAAGTAATATAACTTTTTTTAGGGCTATTGCTATGTCTAATGAACAATATTAGATTTTCACCTCCTAAAATTGATTCGTTATAATAATGTCCGACACAATTATTCTGTTGTTTACCTTCATCTACTAAATCTTCATAAGTTTGCGGAACTACTACAATATAATCGTCAAAGCATTTGCCATTCATAAAATTTAATTGTTTTAATTTAAGACTTAACATATTTTTTTCTTCTTTCATATTATAAAAATGATAATTTTCATAATTCTGAAATACTGTTCTATTTGTATCAAGTAGTTCGTCATTAATATTGTATATTGTAAGGTAACGAATAAGTTCAGATAATCTGCTATATACAGCTTTTGGATTGTCTGAATGAAAAGTAGTGTATTTTACAATTCTTAAAAGTTTTAATAAAGTTGAAGTTTCTAAAAGCTCTAAAGATTCTATTGAAATTTGTGTAAAAATAATAGCAAAATACGGTTTTAAATCTTTTGGAATAAGACTATATGCTTTTATGCTCTTGTATCTGTTTATTGAGTTGTGATTCACAGGTTCTTCTTCTTTTTTACACCATTCTAAATAATCTTTTGTTAATTTATTATGATTGGCGAAATAGGGATACATCGCTTCATTATAATCTAATTCTGGATACTGTAAAGCCATAGAAAGAAAAGCTTCTCCATCCCTATATGCTTTAAAGTCATTTTCGTTTAAATAAATAAATTTCGATAGAATCTCTTGTGTTCCAAAACCCGAACGACTGGCAGAGTATTCATGATAATCATGACAAGCTTGAACAAAATCTCTTGATAACTTTTTGATTTCTTTACCATTAGACAGAATCTTGTCATTCAAAAAGTCGATAACATAGAATCTTCTTTCAGTTTCAATTTCAATAGTTCCCTTATTTTTTTTCATAGATACAATTCTCATTTCAGTTTCCTCTTTCCGCCTTATCGGCTTTCTTAATTTCTATATTTATTATAGCATATCCAGAATCAAAAGTAATTATGTTTTTCTAAAGTGATTGTAAACTATCTATGAATTGCTGCCGACCGGGACCGTATATAAAACAAAAATAGGGACACCCAATTTCTGGGCATCCCTTAACAGTCTATTCAAATTTATATCTTATTCTTCTGCTGCTTCTGGAATATCCTTTTTTAATGCGTCTGCTTTTCTCTGTGCTCTTTCCGCTCTTTCCTTAATATCACGAGCAATCTTTTCTTTCTTTTTACGGGCATTTGCTGCTTTTGTGTTCTCTTTTGCTACTACGTAATCGTCATAAGCAGTAGCAGCTTCTTCAAAATCGAAAGCCGGAACAGGCTGTTTAGAACGAACAGTTTCAAACCAGTTCTTAATTTTTGGGTCAATAGTAACAACTACATCTTGTGGGAATCCGTCTGAATCAGTCAAGGAAACCTTGAAACCGATTTCATTTGTCAAGCTGTTAGTACCTGTTCGCAACATATGAACATTTTCTTCACCAAACTGCTCTGTTAATGTGTCGATGAAGAACTCAACCATCTTCTGCTTGATAACGGTTTTCATCTGGTTGTTGGTGGTAGAAGCATCCTGTGTGAAGTTAATCATGTTTTCCATAAAAAATTCCATTTCTCTGTTTTAACGACTTTATCAGCTGTCATTCTCTTTACTACTCTTATATTATATCACATTTTTCTCAATTTGTCAAGTAAACATTTTATGAACTCTTTACCATTCCTTTCTAATTCTATTCGGTTGCTATCGTTCTTTTCTTTACCTCTCTTTCTCTCTTTCACTATAATTATTATAGCACACATCCGGCAAAATGTCAAGCAAAAAGTTTTCAACAATAGCTGCAATTTTTTGTGTATTTTGACGAAAACGGCGGTTACGGACCTATCATTCGTAAAAAAACAAAAAGTTCACAAAAACCAGTATACTTGTTAATTTTAAAAGCGTATAATAGAACTATAGCTTAAAGAAAGAAAGAGGTAAAACCGCATGAAAAAAATTATTGTATTGGATACAGAAGGCATGAGTTCTCACAATCCATATAATATCGGTTATGTTGTTGCTGATAGAAATGGCAATATTTATTTAGAACGAAATTTTGCCTATTTGCCTGCTATCATTGAAAATGTAATTGATTGTGAACCAGCAAAAGAACTTGTTATTCGTGGGGCTTCTGAAATACTTGAAACCGAAAAATATTTCTATGTAAGGGATAAGCAAGAAATTTTGAATACTTTAAGAAATGATATTATAGATAATAAAGTATCTGATATTTGGGCTTATAATTGTCCTTTTGATAGTCGAATGTTAGGCAAACTTTTTGGAACTAAAAACATTGAAGAGTTAGGTATCACATTCAAATGTATTTGGTCGGCAATTGTTTTTAGTAAACTATTGTCCAGAAATTATTTTAATTTTATCGAAAAGAACAATTATTTGACAGAGAAAGGTAATCCAATCTCAAAAGCTGAAATTGTTTATAGATACCTTTTTGATGAAAATAATTTCATAGAAGAACATACTGCTTTAGAGGATTCTAAAATTGAATTATCTATTCTTTTGAAAGCCTTTAAGACTAAAAAGAAATTAGTATGGGATTGTCACCAACCGTGGAGAATACTAAAAGAAAAATATGATAAAGAGAAGAGGTAAATCCTCTTTTTTTTATCTGCCGGGACCTTTTTTTGTAAGCGAAAAAAAACAAACGGGAATCTTTCAATTCCCGAATGCTTTTGCCTTATATATTATCGTTAATAAAGTTATTGATATAATAAATAATTTTTTCATCAGCACTATCTATATCACGATTGTTTTTATATCTTGCTTCTACCACTTCTTTATCGTCTATAGAATAACGGCAAGTAATATAACTCTTTTCCGGTTTATCTTTCTTTCTTAAAAAGAAGATACAATTGTCACCATCTTTTATACTATCATTGTAAAAATATCCTACACAATTATTTTGCTGAATACCTTCATCGGCTAAATCCATGACATTTTGTGGAACTACTACAATATAATCATCAAAACACTTCCCATTCAAAAAATTTAATTTTTTCAAAGCGCTTTCAAAAGCTTTATTACCAATAAATTCTTGCTGTTCAATAATTCTATAATTTTGAGATACTGTGCGATTAATATTTAGCAATTTTTTGTTTTCGTCTGTTAATCTATTTATTAAACACTCTAAATCTTCAATATCATTAACGGCTTCATTTGCTCTTAAATGACAAACAGTATACTTTATAATTTTCAATAATTTAAAAAGTGTTTCTCTGTCTATTTTTTCAGTTGCGATATGAATTTTCATTATAACATAATATGGTTTCAAATCTTTTGGAATAGAATCTTCTAATTTTTCTTGACGATGCTCGTCTATGGTTCTCAAACAAACAGGCTCTTCATGTTCTCTACACCACTCTAAATAGTCTTTTGTTAATTTAAAATTACACATATCTATTAAATCTACACGATATTCTAAATCTAAATTTTGTATAGCAATAGAAATAAAATTTTCTGCTTTACGATATTTTTCAAAAATATTGCCACTCATATGAATCAAAGAAGAAAGTAGGGCAGTTTCTCTATCATAAAACTCTGGGTACTGACGATATGTAAAATAAAATTGTGTCACATCAGACGGCAACTTTTTAATTTCTTTCCCGTTAGACAAAATCTTGTCATTCAAAAAGTCGATAACATAAAGTCGGTTATCTGTTTTAACTTCAATAGTTCCCTTGTTCTTTCTCATAGATAAAATGTTCATTTTTAATTCCTCTTTCTGCTGTCTAACAGCTTTCTTAATTTCTATATTTATTATAGCATATCCAGAATCAAAAGTAATTATGTTTTTCTAAAAGAATCATGAACAATTCATTAAAATGTGCCGCCAAAAATTTCCATAATAGAGTTGCGGACCAATAGCTGCAAAGAAACACGGCGACTATAGCAGTCACCGCATTTCGTTTAGTGATTAACAAATTGGTAAGTAATTTTCTTCTCCGTGGCTCTACATTTTTTCTTACGAATTTTTTTCAATTGCTTTTTGCTATAGCAATCTTCAATGTATTTGCCCGCAGTCATTTTCTTATAATCACAGTTTTTCATATTTATCAATTCCTTCCCTTTACTATGGTTATATTATACCATTTTTCTGGATGCTTGTCAATGGATTTTTTATGAACTTGCGGCAAGTCATAACAACTCATCGCCATGTTTTTAGTATTCAAAAAATTCAAAACCGTCTTCATCAAAACAAAATTGCTGTCCATCAGAAATATCAATCATCATATCCAAATACAAGCTATCTGGAATCATTAAAGACTTTTTGTTAAATTTTGCTACTTTATCAAAATATTCACATACAGCCGACAAATTATCAACCATACATTCCATAACATGAAAATCAGAAAGCATATAGTCTGCAAAATCATCAGCATTCAAATTTACAATTGTGTTTTCAGTGTGGTCAAAAAATCTCATGATAAAAACTCCTATTCTCCACATTTAATTGAGTGTGGTTCTTTTTACTACTCTTATATTATAGCATACTTTTCTCAATTTGTCAAGTAAACATTTTATGAACAAGCTGCCGGGACCATTAAATTCTAAATGAATTGGCGGCAAGTCACAATAACTCACCGCCACATTTTAACAGTATTCTTTTAGAAATTCCACTTCACTAATCAACTCTTCTTTTAGGTCTGAGCAAAGCCAAAATTGATTGTTAAAAGTAGTAAATGGTTCTTTAGCCAAAAGTCCATTCAAAATATCATTATTTGAAATAAAGTCGGCTAAATCAGTTTTTGCTTTTGCTAATTTGTTTGCCATGGTAAAAAATTCAATTAGCTTTTGAGAATCCTCTTCAATACAATTCCAAACATCACCATTTAACATTTCATCAACAAAATCGAGTTCACTTAAATCAATAGTTTGTTCTTCTGAAAGATTAAAAAATTTCATATTTCCTCCTATTAAATAAAGCCTTTAAAGCCTGTTTTTGCTTTGTAAATTTGTTCTAAATGATAAACTACATTTCTTTTCCCTCTGAAATTTACTTGAACTGCAGACACTTTAGAAACAATTTTGCCGTTTCTCTGGAAAGTTCCACCACCATCTTCTTTGAATTGTCGGCACACATTGTTATTATCATCGAACAGCCACATTTCATCAGTTCTTTCTATTGTTGAAAATTTAGGCGTTCCAAAGCTCACAATAGCAATTTCAGAGATAAACGGCAGATTCTTTTTTATCCATTCCATTTTCTCTTGATAACAAATTTTTAAATAATCATCACTAACATTTTTCGGCAACCACGTTGAAACGGCGAATTTTACACCAATTCCCAAAAGCTTGTTAATGATAGTATCAAAAGATTTGCGTTCAACCATAAGCATTTCTTCTTTTGAAAACATACCTACTTCTTCACGCTCAATTCTTTCAATGGCTTTTGTATAACCTTCATTATACAAGTCATACAGAGTGTGTCCAAATCAAACACGATTTTTGTTTCCATTGAGATTTCCTCTTTTCTTTAATTTACTATAGTAATTATAGCACACTATCGCCACAAAGTAAACAGATATTTCTTTAAATAATTGTAAATTGTCTATGAATTGCGGGCTTGCGGACCTATGTTCTGTATCTTTAACAAAAAGTTAAAAAACATTTCTTATTATATAGTAGATTTTGGCGGCGACCTGTGGTATAATTATTATAGAAAGTTAAGGAAAGGAATTGATAGAAAATGTGATATTGTTCATAGAATGTTTACTTGACAAATCAGCAAAAACGTGTTATAATAATAATAGAGTTAAGGGAAACGCTCTTAACCACAACTTATTTAAAAAGGAGATTTTATTTATGGCTTATTATGTAAAGAATTTGAATGACTATTGCGAAAAGTGTGTTGCTGAAAACGTATCCATGTTTCAAGGCTCTGAACGATGGGGGTTGCTTGTAAATTCGCCAGCTGGAACGGTTATGATTGTAGACACTGAACGTGGACTTTCGTGGGCTGCTCATTGTCATGAAGATGATGAGTTTGATTTTAACATTGGTTTTACTTATGCCTATCACCGAATGAAGGGTTGGGATTTGCCAGAAGAAAAGAAGAAGCCAAGGGTAAAGATTGCAGTAAAGATTGAAGCACTTGAAACATTTGATACTTTTATGTATCGTGGGCATAAATTTAGATTTTTGGGATATACAAAGTACGGAAATTATGTAAATGCTGAAATGATTGGTTATGAAGGCAAGTATGCTACCTTTAGTGTAGGTACAGAGGTAGAAATAGCATAAAGAAAATAGGGATAGGTTAGAAATAGCCTATCCCTTCTTTTTATGTCTCCTCGGACCTAAGTTTTATTATTAAAAAAAATAAACCTCTCATTTCTGAAAGGTCTAATAATTTTTTATTTAAGATAGTTGTTAATTAGTCCATCTATCTCTTTTGCTAAAGTCCAGAACTGTTCATGGGCTACTTTGTTATTTTTTTCTTTCAGTTCAATTGTTTTTCCAGAATTTACATTATAACGTGCGGTTGCTACTGATTTTTTAGGGTTGTCTTTTCTTCTGATAAAATAAATATAATCTCTACCGCAAAGAATATTATCATTATAAAAACTACCAACGCAATTATTTTGTTGCTTGCCTTCATCTATTAAATCGTCAAGCTTTTGCGGAACTACTACAATATAGTTTCCTTTAGTGAATTGGTTTATAAAGTTAATCTTTGTTAAGTTTTTAATAAATATTTCTTTTTCTTTTTTATCTCGATATTCTCTTATTATTTCTAAATTTCTTTCTATACTTCTGTTAGTATCTAAAAGTTTTAGCCCTTCTTCTGGATTATCCATTAAAAAACAAAATGTATCGTAATCAGGCACGACACTACGATAGTAGCAAAAACTATTTATTAAAGTCTTTTTAACAATTTTCAAATAAGTTTTTCCACATTCAGTTTTTAAAAAGTTGATAATATTGGTAGAACTCATAATAAGACTGTTTAAAATTAAAGCAATATAAGGATACCATTCAATAGAAAAACTTTCTTTTATTTGTTTTTCTAAAAGAAAATTAATCATATTTCCATGTGAAAAAATTTCTCTTTTTTCTTTTAACCAGTTAATAAAACCAGCTGGAATGTGTGCTTCTATTTTACTACTTAAATAGCATTCAAGATTGTTTTCATAACAAATAGAAATTGCTGATTCCAAACGTCTTAAAGACGCTAAAATAGATTCTTCTCTTCTGCACCAACATAGAGAATAACGAAAGAGAATAACACCTTTTATTTGTGATAAAAGGTCTTTATGATAGTCTTGATAATCATCAGCATCACAATCTATATGAATATACTTTTGTAAAACAGTAAAATCATAAAATGTTTTATCTAAAAGACTATCATATACAGTTCCTTTATTCAAATCAGCCACACAATAAATATCGGGTCTTTCAGTATAGAAATAAAGCTTTTCTTTCTGTTTTTTGAAGTTCACAAAATCCATAGTAAAACCTACTTTCTTTTTAATTTCTATATTTATTATAGCATGAATCGCCCGAAAAGTCAAGTAAATTTTTTATTGACAAATTTTTAATGAAATGTGCCGGGACCATAAAATGATGCTCTTAACAAATTGTTAAAAATACTTTTAAGAAATGCAGTAGATTTTGGCGGCAACCTGTGCTATAATAATTATAGAAAGTTAAGGAAAGGCGGTAAAAACCGATGGTAAACAAAACAAAAACGGTTGAATTTATTCGTTTCTTCAACCCAAAAACGCACAAACTAATTTTCAAAATGCCGACAGTAGACAGTAGTTCTATTCTTCTGGATTCAGAAATTCGGCAATCTGTTCCTTTTAGTGTTTATAGCGAAATTTATAATGCCATTACCGGAAAGGAATTAGAAAGCGATGGTTTTTCTACTTATGATTTTTGTACTAATTTTTTGGAGCAGTTTGAAGATAATTCAGATGGGACTTATTGTTATCTTAAAGATGAACAGAACTTCATCGACTTTTGTTCAGAAGTGGTAGAAATTACCTATCCAAAAAACGCTGACTATTATCTTGTTCAATGGGAAAATAGTTATGGAAACTGGCAGAACGACAATAGTTTTAAAACAATAGAACAAGCTTTAGAATATTGTGATAATGATTTGAATAAATATGAATTGATGAGAATTATTCCGCAATATTTTGGAAAAACTTTTCAAGAAGAACCAAAAGAAAGAGGTATTTAATTATGGAAAAGAAATATTTTTATGTAGACAACCTTCACGAATATGGGAAACGGCTTTATAAAAAGAAGCTTCCAGAAGATTGGATATTTGCTAACTTGTCAGAAGATGTTTATTGCCTTTATAATGAAAAAACCAGAAAAATTGTAATGTCAAAAAAGCATCCAAAAGATAAACCAGATATTTACATTGCTTTTGCTATTTGTTATCATAAGTATATGGGATGGGCTGAGCCAAAAGAAAAAAGTAAAATGAAACGAAAGATAGCTCGAGATTTAAAAATCGAAGAACTTTTCTTTTCTGTTGATGATATGAGACGATTAAAAATATGTTGTGGCTATGGTAGAAATGGCGATATTTTATATGAATTTGCCAAAGAAAATAATGGAAATATTTTTAGATTAAAACCTACTACAATAGTTTATGTTTATAAAAAAGAAAATTAAAACAATTGGCGGTAGGGGAAAACCTATCGCTTTTTTTTCTGCTGCGGACCGTAATAAAACAAAAAGAAAGGGGAACTATAATAGTTCCCCAAATTTTTAATCAAATAAAGGTATATATTCTCCCCATTCTTGTGGCACAATGTTATCTATATCCACATTGTTTTTAAGACAATATCTTATAGCTATACCACATCAAGAATTAAAAGTAATTATTTTTTTCTAAAAGAAATGTAAACTGTTTATGAATGTGTCCGGGACCGTAATGACAATAAAGTAAAGGGGCTAAATCAATAGCCCCTCTTATCAAACTTGTGTCCATTCTTTTTCTTTAATATCACTTAAACTCAACTTTAAATCACCTTTAAAATCCTTTACAAATTTTTTTGCTTCTTGGTAAGTTTTAAAGAAAGCAATGGGGATAGGAAAACGAGCGTTATTATCAGCAATATCAATCATATAAAAATCAGCTGCTTTTTTCTTTTGTGGAATCAAGTAAAAATAACTATAAAAATTGGAGTATGCGTTCTTTGTTTTCAGAACGGATTTAAATGCTTCAACCTTGTCTTTCCAATTATCATCATCATCAATAATAGTATAGTATTCAGAACAATGTTTACAAAAATTAGAAAAACTTACATTGTCTAATGAATCCTTTGCCATTTCATACATCCTGTAAAGAATACCATTCTCAAAGCAGCATTCTTTAGAAGCATCTCTATTATTATTATTTGTAGTTCCAATATACATATCGGTTTCGACATTAAAAATTTTATAAGTCATTTTTATCTCCTCCATCTTTTTAAGATGATATTATTAACATTCATATTATTTTTATTACAATATTCCATAGCAGATTTATAATCTGAAAACGCTATTTTTAAATCGTTGCATTCAACTAAATAATAATCAGCGTCTACCACGTTTTTTTTTGGAACTAAATAGAATCCATAATAAGGGCTATCAGAAGATTCTTTCATTATATCTAACATTTTTTCTCTTTGGATAAATACCTTTTCGCATTTTGAAAAAAAGATATGAAGTTTCTCACAAAAAAATTGAATTGTTGTATCAGTTAAATACTTATGTGTGTAATCATACATTTTAAAAATAGCATCATCTTTTAAATAACAATACTTCACATAAACAACTTGTAATGTAAGAAAATCATCTAAATAATTATTATTATACTCTGTTGACGTTATGTATTCACCAGTTTTAATATTATAAACCTCGTATGTCATACTCTTTTCCCCTTTTAATAAACAATCAAATAATCATCAAACAAATCCATGTCATAAGTCATTCTAACTTCCATCTTGCCAATGACTTTTTCTGGCACTGTTCTATTTCTTTTCAAGTTTCTTTTGTAGCAATCTTTAATTGGTGTGGACATTTTTACACCAATTTTTGTATAATCATTAGTCAACAGCTTTAGTATATTCTCTTTCTCTTTCCGGCTAATATTTGTAGCGTCATAAATAATGTTCTTTTTTTCTTTTGCTGCTTTTGCTATTCGATTAAACACTTCTTGAAAAGTTTCTCTGTTGTGTTGTTGGTCTTGTTCATTTCCCCATAGTTCCAGTCTAATAGAATCAGAGCCAATATAAATAGCATTATCCAATTCTTTTAGCTTTTCTTTTGCCCATGTAGTCTTTCCAGAAGCTGGAACTCCAATCATTAAATAAATAATCGGCATTTCTCTTTCCTCCTTAAAAAATGTAAACATATTCTTCTTTCTGAATCTGAATCGTTTCTTTTGTAATCACATCTCTTGCAGTCGTTTCACCTGTTTTAATATAGAGCCGTCCATTATACTTAAAGCAAGAGAAATAAATAACAGTAGAAAATCTAATCATGGTTAGTTCTCCTTTCCATCTTTTAAAGCGTTCTTTAGATATTTAACATAACTACCATAGATAGCAGACTTTTCTTTGTGTTCATGTTCTAATCGTTTACATTCCAAAAGTAAATCTAAAATTTCAGCTTTTGAAACTCTCCCACAACGATATAGAACTAATGCCACGGCAATTGAATTTTCCATTTCAACCGCTCCTTTCCTTTACTGTAATTATATTATAGCACTTTTTTCTCAAAAAGTCAAGTTAATTTTTTTAGGACAAAAGATTAAATAATTATTAACTACTCCAATAGTTCTAATATCTTAACTCTAAAAATATTATATTATTAGTTATTTTATTAGTCAAATATTTCTATGGTTGCGGACCTATAATAGACAAAAAAGAACCGCCGAAGAATAACTCCAGCGGCATTATATTTTTTTATTTCTTTTGATAAAGAATCCCTTTAAGGTCAGAAAGCCAATCAATATCTTCTTCTATTTTTTCTATAGCTTCACTTATTGGGAGGAACTGTTCATTATAAATAGTGTACTTCTCATTATCTTCATAATTAAAGAAATCAAAATGGTTGTAGGAATAATAGAAGCAGTCATCACATCCAGCAAGAATACTACCATATATATGGTTGAGTTTTTCTATTTCTTCTTCGTCAGCATCATCCAGTCCAAGGAAACGATATACAATACCCACCTGTTCCTCTTCAATATCTTTGACTAATCTTTCTGCAATTTCTTTAGCACCGAAATATTCTTTTCCACCCACTAATAATTTAACCATAATATTTTTCCTTTTCTATGTTTTTAAGAGTTTATCATCTCTCTTGCTATATTTAGTATACCAGATTTTCAAATGAATATCAATAGACTTTTTATGAACTTTTATTCTTTATTCATTCATATTTTTTAACCAATCTTGAATTTCTTTCTTTGTGTTCCGGCGGTTCATTCTTTCCGATTCCCTCTTATCACTTCTCAATTGGTTAAGTCTTGCGTGTGTACAATACCATTTGCGGGCGAATTTATCCTCTGGATAGACTTTCTTATGAATATTAGACTTCATATTTATCAATTCCTTTCCTTTGTTGTAATTATATTATAATGCACTTTTCTCAAGAAGTAAACAGATATTTTCTAAAAGAAATGTAAACTGTCTATGAACATCATTAATCAATTATACGTTCATATTCTCCCCATTCTTGTGGCACAATGTTATTTATATCCACATTGTTTTCACGACAATATTTTATAGCAGAATCATAGTCTTTAAATTCGGCTACTGTAAAACAAGATTCATTAGTGTAATCAATCTCTTGAATTGAAAAATAATCAGCTTCTACTTCTATCATATCCCATTCTTCGTGAGATACAGCATAAAACATATAATCTTTTTCTTCTAATACATCTTTATAGAATTCTTTAATTGATTTATAAATTCCATTAATTCCTACAGTAGTAAAAAAATGAGATATTTGTTTACAAAACTCATCATAAGAATACTCATAATAAAAAGAAACAATAGAATACATTTTTTTTAAAAGTTTTTCCTCGAAAGGATAATTATATATGTATCTTTTAGTTGTTCCAATCTTTGAGCCATCAGCGGAGCAAAACACATCCCAAATCAATTCTTTTTTCATAATCTTCACTTTAGCCATAAGCTTTTCTCCAATTCTCTGTGTTAACGACTTTATCAGCTGTCTTACTATGTTTCTATTATAGCACATCAAGTTTCAAAAATAATTATGTTTTTCTAAAAGAACTATGAAATAATTGTAAATTGAGATGCCGGGACCATGAACTCATTTAACTATAATAATTTAAAATTTCTTAACAATTGTTCACATTTTATCTATTAACAAATATTCAAAAAGGTGCTATAATAATAACATACTAAAGAACAAGGAAAAGTTCTCAAAACCAGAAAGGCTTTATGCTATGGAAAAGAAATATTTTTATGTAGATAACCTTCATGAATATGGAAAACGGCTTTATTATAAAAAGCATTCTTTAAATTGGAAATTTGTTCAATTATCAAAAAAGGCTTTTTGCTTGTATAACGAAAGAACTGGAAAAATTGTAATGTCAAAAAAACACCCAAAAGATAAGTCAGATATGTATATTGCTTTTGCTATTTGTTATCATAAGTATATGGGATGGGCAGAACCAAAAGAAAAAGGCGGTTGCTCATTTAAAGATTGGAGAAATTTTCTATTTGGGAGAATTGGAACGACCTTTAAGATGTTGTGGCCATTCTAAATATGGAGATGTTTTGTATGAATTTGATGGAGGAAGCAATACTAATATTTACAGATTAAATTCAAGTATGATAATTTACATTAAAAAAGAAAATAAATAAATAAGACGGGCGGTAGATTTTTTCTATCGCCCTTTCTGCCGGGACCATAGTTTTGTAAAGCAATAGAACTTCCATTTTTGGAAGCCCTACTGTTTTTTAAAATTCCATAGTCCAAGTTGCCAATATTTCATCTACTGGTAAGTCATTTGCTGCTATCATTTTAGCTGTCACTCTTTTATCATTCTTAACTTTTTCTGTTTCTATAACTTTTTCTGTTTCTATAACTTTTTTAATGAATTCACTTGCTTTGAGAATCGCTCTTCCATCTTCTTCTTTAGACACTTCATCATTAAATTTGTATCTTGCTTCTACTGTTTCTTTAGTATACATATCGAAACGACAAGTAATATAACTTTTTTTGGTTCATTCTTTTTTCTAATAAAATAAATAAAATCTGCTCCTTCACTCATAGAAAATTTATAATAAGCAGACCCTATACAATTATGCTGTTGTTCACCTTCATCTATTAGTTCTTTTAGTGTTGTTGGCACAATAAAACAATAATCTTCATAAGCCAGATTTTCTAATTCTTTAATTTTATTTTGATTTTTTTGAATTAGTTCTTGTTGCTCTTTGTCTTTTAGTAATTTATAATTTTTATCTACAGCGTCAGCTACTAAAGCAAAAGAAGACTGGTTATTTATTAGTTTTATTAGTTCAGGAAATTGACCTACATACATAAGCGTATATTTAAGTGCAGAGTAACCGCTAAAAGCATAGCGACCATATTTTAAAACGCTATTCTTATAAGCCCTTAAAATTTTTACTATATGTTCTTTTGGTAATTCGCTTTCGTTTATTTCTTCAATATGTTCTGCTGCCAATATTCTAACATCTTCTGGATAATCTTTAATTTTCTTACTCGATTGAAAAATTTTATAACTACTACCATTAAGCATTAAAATATTCTTTAAACAAAAATCCACAAATCCTTCAGGAATGTCGCCATCGTAATCCCACGAAATACGTAAATTTGGATTAGAAAGCAATAAAGAATAAATCCTATCTCCTTTACGTATTTTGGAAAAGAAATCATTTTTTTCTTTTTCCAAACTAATAGTTTCAAGAATATAAACTTCCATACTAATATAGTTTATATTCTTTTCTGTTTTATCTGACTCTTCATAAAGACCAGAAATAAAGTTTACACGCTTTCCTCTATCATGGGCTTTAGCCAAATCTTCAAATATCGTTGCTCTCATAGTTTCATAATCAATAATTTCTCCCGTTTCATTATTGATTATAATTTCTTTTTCAATATCCATACAAAGTTCCCATTCTTTATATCGAATAATGTAAATGTTTTTGTTCTTTTCAAACGAAAAATTTTTCATAGTTTTTACGACCTTTCTTTCATTTTCTATATTTATTATACCACATCTTTTTTCTATTGTCAATTATTTTCTTGTTAAATTTTTATGAACAGTGGTCGGGACCTTTATAAGATAATAGAACAGAGGACTTGCGGCAAGCCCTCTTTATTCTTTTAGTCAAAATTATATTTCATTTCGGTTGTTGGTGGCAATGGCTTTGTTTTAATTCTTTGGAGAATTCGCTGAACCTGCAGAAGAGAATTTTTTACTTTTCTTCTCTCTGTTCTTATATTATAAAGTTTATCATATTGTTCAGCTTTCTCTTCTATTGTCAACTCGCCATTTGCTTCAATCCAATGTAGAATCTTTTGCTGTTTTTTGTCTAGTTCTGATTGCTTTAAAGATAGGTTTTTCGCTTCGTTCTGCAAGTCCTCTAAATAGGAATTAAATTCCATAAAATATTCATTTGTTCTTACAAAAGTTTTTTCCATGATAGTCTACCAACTTTCTTTTTTTTATTTTTCTTTCAGTAGTAATGGTTCTCTTTAATTTCTATACTTATTATACCACATCAAGAATTAAAAGTAATTATTTTTTTCTAAAAGAAATGTAAACTGTTTATGAATTGCCGCCAATGCGGGCCTTTCTTTTCTTTTTATATTTTCTTTTCTTTCTATTATTTATATTATTATTATAATAATTTTTCTAAAAGCTAATTAACTAACCCCTAACCCCTATAAAATATTATATAATATTTCTATACTATAAGTCAATATTTTGATAATAGTAAAAAAGAAAAATAAATAAAAAGAAAAAAGCGTAGCAATGAACTCGCCAGCGTTAGCTGTCGAGAAATTCGGGTTCTTAGGGCGTAATTTCACGCCCTAAGGGGGTAGATAGGGGTTGAGAAACCCCTATCAAGGGGCTTGGGTAAATTAAAAAGAAATTTTATTGTTAAGAAGGCTTGCCGGGCTATGGTTTCATTAGCCGCAATAATTAAAAGTTTATTCACAAATGTTCATAAAAATTCAATTGCTATTGTTGTCAACTTGTGCTATAATTATAACATACTAAAGAACAAGGAAAAAGTTCTAAAAACCAGAAAGGTATTTATCATGAACAGAATCGTAAAAGTTAGTGGTGTAGAAATTGTATTGAATGGTCATTCAGTTTTTCGGTCAGCAGACAAAAGCTGGCATAATTTCGTTCCGATTTCCATTTACAAAGAAATGGCGGCAGCAATTCATATTGACTTTACGAATCCTTTTGATTTCATTTTCGACAACATTAACAAACTTTATAAGATAGGCATTCTCAGAGATACAACAATTGAAATTGAAAAGTTCTATAAAGAGGGTGATTTCTATGCGGTTCAATTTTATGATGATGATAGTCCATACAACGAAACCAGAACAGTAATTTGTTTCAATGACTTTAAGGCTGCTTGTGAATGGGTTGACAAACACGAAGAGGAATGTTATGAAATTGTGCCGCAAAAATTTGGTCATGAATTTGTGAACTATTGGGATTAAAAGAAGAAGGGCAGTAGTTGAAAAGCTATTGTCCTTTTGCTTGTGGCACAGGACCTTTAGATGCCTGACATGACAAACTTTCATTTTAGTTTTCATCAGATAAAAATTTAAAAAATCTTCCATTTGCTCTTCGATAGATAAATATTATTAGATAAATAGTATACTCGTTTTTACAATCCATTATTCTAAATTTTACAATCCATTATTCTAATTTTTACAAACCGTTATTCTGAAATTTACACTCCATTATTCTAAAATTTACACATTCATTCTCCTGAATTTTACGAATAATTGTTATTGTAATTAAATAATAATATAATATAATTGTTCCTTCATGGGACTTTTAGAATAAAAATTTTTGAGAGGTGTTTAAAATGTATTTTCTTTTTAGTGTTCCGTTGTAGTTTTATTTTTTTTAGCTGGAACGGTACTATATAACATAATATATAACAGTGTCACATTTTTGCGTTTTACGGGTGCGAAATTGCGTTTTACGAGTCGCATTTTTGAGTTTTACGAGTCGCATTTTTGAGTTTTATAGGTGCAAAATTGCGTTTTTAATGGAGAGTGATAGAAATGGCAAAGAATAAAGATAGATATTTTGAAGCATTAGACATGAAGAAAAGACAACGGGCGAAACTAACCCCAAAGCAATATTTGGTATATTCCTATTTAGTTTCTATTTCTAAATGGAATGCTAATAAAGCGGAACAGCATTATTATACTTACAAAAATAGTTATGTTTTAAATAATGTTTGTAAAGATTTAGGACTTTCAGCAAACACATGGAGAAGTTCAATTAAGATTTTAGAAGAAAAAGGTTATATTGAAATAGGTAGAGATGAAAAAGGTAAAGAAATTTATTATAAATTATTTATTCCATATAGTTATGTTGCTCTACATATTGACGTTATTAAATTTTTATTGCGGCAACAGAAAAGATTTAAATGTGGCGGACATTTAATTAGTGTATATAGTCTTTTGTATAAATGTTGGGAGAAAGATTCATATTGTGAATTTACTTTATCTCAAGTTATGAATATTTTTACAAAAAGAAAAGGTAGAGATACTTATGATGATTATAGACAAATGCTTTCAATTTTCAAAGGCAGCGGTTTGATGGATTTTAAGGTAGAACAAAGATTATATAAGGGAATCGAATATAATTGTTTTTGTGTCACCCAAATGTCATTAGCTATGCCTACTGAATATTATGTTGACGGAGAAGAACCAATTTTAAGACAAATTGAAGATACTAATCGAGAGGGATTTGAAGAAATTATTGATAGCGAATAACGGACCGTTCCAATCCAAATGGTTCACAAAACATTTACAAAAAATCTATTAACATTTGTCGCCAACTATGCTATAATAATAGCACAAGGTAAAGAAAAGAGGTATTAACATCATGTAAAACAACTTATTCACAAAATGTTTACTTGACAAAATCAACAAATCGTGGTATAATAAAAGAGTAATAAGGACAGCTGATAAAGTCATTAAAACAGAGATTGGAGAACTTTATGAATCCGAATGTTATGAACTGGAGAAATCAAAAGGGTATGCCAGAAATTGAAAAAATTATTACTGATTCTTATGGAGAAAGATATGTTGGCAAGTGTAACAACACAACTTTTGTCATTAAGTGTGGAACAACAAAGAAGAATGGTGAAGATATTCCTTTCTATGCTCAAATTTCTATTAAAATGAAAGATACTGGTGGATATGGAAAGAATGGTTTTAACTATCATAAGCCTTCTAATTTTAGAGATGATTATCCTTACGATGGTAAGGCTCATGTAGAGGAATGGGAAACTTATTTGGAAAGAAAACAAGCTGTAAAAAAGGAAAAACAACAGCAGAAATTAAAATGTGTTTTAAAAAGATTGTCAACCGATATGAAACAAGAATTGCTTACTGCTTTGTTATCTGAACTGAAAGGAGAATAAGTAAAACAGAATAAGGCGGTGCTATATTTTAGTAGTACCGCCAATTATAGAAAGGATTCATTATGGTATTATTTACTCAAATATATCTTTGGTTTTCAATCATTCTTCCTATTCTTAACTTTATTATTTCTATTGTTGATTTAGATATTAAATCTAAAACTTGCTCTATAGCAGCAATTGTTTTGAATGTGCTTTGGGTGGTCTATTCTTTAGTATATATAATCATATCACTTATCTATTAAGAAAGGAAAATCAAATGAAAACAACTGCTTTTATTCTATCTTATATAATCACTTTTATTATCATTATTACCCTGTGTGTGATGTCGGCGGTATACCAACAAAAGAAAGACGTACAAATTTATAACAATGGTATTCACTCTATTGACGGGGGTGAATGGGTTTATAAAGATACAAGTGGCAAATATGGAAATTATTATACTTTTGAATGTTCAAAATGTGGTGAATTTGTGACTTTATACGGGGTTGATGGAAATTAAAAAATAGGGGTCGGCTTATTTTAAGTCGGCTCTTATTCTTTTATAGGGGTCTAAATAAAATGCCGGAATCGGATATAAAAAATTGACACACTTAAAATAATCAAGTTCCAAATTCTCATAGAAAATAAAAGTTGACACAATAAATGTTTTATGTTATAATATAACTACAATAAAGATAATACTTATTCCCAAAAGTATTATCAAAAGCAATGTTATGTGGTTCTAAATCTCCCAGTTCAGGACCAATAAAATTGACAAGAGAGAACAAGTAGTCCTCCCAACTGTCTGTTCTCTCAATGCTTTAGTTATAAAAATATTCTTTGAGTATCTTAACCAAATAGTTCCAATCAGCATAGGTATAATCTGTTGAATTGTGTAACCAAATGTTAACGATACAAACAGCTACATAGATAACTAAAGTCAACATAGCTAAAGTGAATAAGAATTTAACAATAGCCCGAATAATAAGAATAAATTTTTTCATGGTTGTTTATCTCCCTTTTAAAAGTAGTTTCAATTGCTTTTCTTTTCTTTTTCTTTCTACCATCTATTATAACGCACAAAAATTAAATATCTGTGAAATCAGAAAAAATTTTTATGAAAACAAAAGTAAATAATTTGTTAAGTAGTTGCCGCCAACTCAAATAATTTATACTATAAGGCATTAAAAAATAAAGTAATGCGGCGGCTCGAACCTTGAAATTATGGAACTTTTAGAATTAACAAATTGTTCATAGTTATTAACAAAAAATCTATTTACATTTTAAGCGGATTGTGCTATAATAATAACATAAGATAAAGAGAACCACCACTCAATAAAAAACGGTGGAGAAAGAGGTATTGATTATGAAAAAAGAAATGCTTGAAACTGTTTTGAAAGCTGTTGAGAAATCGTTGTTTAACTATCTGGAAGAAAACAATGACTTGCCTACACTCTATAAGGCAATCAACACTCTAAATGAAATTGGCAACGGGCAAGTCGTATATCTTTTGAAAACCGTTCCATTTTATCAAAAAGTAGATTATTGTGAAATTGAGATGCTGGTCGGGCAAGAGTTCTATATTGAACGGAATGACGGTAAAGATAAAGTCATTGTTTATGAAATGATGGTGGAAATTTGATAGGGATTTAAGAAATAACTACAGTCTGTAGAAAAGAATGTTTATTTGCTGAAAGGAAAGATACCATGTTTAAGAAAAATTTATGTAGTTTTATTATTGTGATTGGTGTTCTGTTGTTTGTATTTATTGATTTGATTGCCTACTATAAGATTAAATACGGTGATGTAAAAGAATACAATCATGGAATTCACGCCGTTGATGGTGGGCATTTTGAAACCATAAGCACAGTAAATTATGGAAAGAAGAATTCTTCAGATGTAAGAGTTTATTTAAGATGCGATGAATGTGGCGAAGAAATTTGTATTCCATATTTTTTCGTAAAATAAATTGTTTCAAGGGCTGTGAGAAATCGCAGCTCTTTTTCCTAGCTTTTTTGAAAGTCATTTTCCAGCTTTTTTGAACTGCTATATAAATATTATATAAAACATAATAATAGACTAAGAAAAGACTGCAGATGCGTCTTTCTTCCCTCCTTGTGTTCCGGCTGGACCGTTAAAAATGGATATTAAGAAAATGTTATATTTTTATGAACAGAGATACTCATCGGACCGTAATAATTGGTTCACAGAAATTTAATATTTTGGATTGATTGGCGGGACCGCTACAACCCAAAAAGAAACCGCACACCACAACAATTTTTTCTTGCTATGGTATGCGGTCTATGCTTTAGAATGTTTTTACAGAATGTTGGCTAACTACCACGTCACCAAAGACTGTTGAGAAATGCCGTCCTACTGGAATTTCGCTGTAGTCATGCCATTCATCAATGAAGGTGATACATGGGGAACTATAAGAAACGTGTTTCATTGTGTGGATAGGCGTTCCATCTTTGATAAACAAAGTGCCATAAAAACAGAATACATCTTGCCCCAACGCTGCCGTCATGATGTTTTCAGCGGTTCTTTGGAACATTCCAAATTCAAACAAGAAGCGGTCTATGCTCCATCCGTTTTCATACCCTGTTTTCAAGAGTTTGTCGGCTCTGTTGTCAATGTTTTCAAGAAGCAGTTGTGTATAATAATTCATAATAAACTCACTTTCTGCCCATTGCGGGCGGTTGTAAATCAGCCCCACGGATGATTGTATTATACCATCCGTGGCAACTGGTTTATTTGATTTTAGTCGTTGATTTTCGGCATAACATCATCACACGGAACTACAACTGGTTTCCCCGTCCGTGGGTGTGGCATTTTGATGAAAAAGCTATGTGGATATTCATTGAACCACCACGAGCATACAACGCCCATTGGAACTTCTGAAAGTTCCTTGTATCTCTCGCCCTCTTCGGTATAGAATTCTGACCCTTGAATAGTGAATATAGGGTCGCCATCACTGTCAAAAAATGTTCCGAATCTGAAAGTAGTCCCGTTCTCTTTTTTGAACTGCTCGAACGCAAGAGCATCAAACAGGTTAAGCAGTTTATGTTCCAAGAGATTCAACTGCTTCTCTTCGGCTACTAAGTCTGAGAAATTGGTTGTCAGAATCCGTTCAGCTTCTTTGTTGGCATAACTGTCAATAAGAGCAACGAGTGCAGCAGTTTTAACGATGGTATTATCAGCTGCATCCTTAATGATGGTAAGAACTGATAAATATGAATAATCGTATGAAAACATAATAATTCTCCTTTACTGTATATCCCACGGGTAGCCATTCCACCCGTGGGAATTTGCTTGCTTGTATGTTGTTGGTGGTTTATGCGAACTTTAAGATTATAGGCTTATGGTCATAGTTAAACATCAGACTAAAGTTTGTTAGCCCTATTTCTGTAGCTCCTACGCCGACAGTCGATAAATAACCGCCGTATTTTACAATATCTTCAATCTGTTCAGCAGTGAATTTTTCTTTATTTTCAACTGCCAGAATTTGAATCAGAGAATCAGTCATCTTCTCTCCTCTGTTCCAAATGTTGCGATGAATAACTTCCAGCATATTGTTCCAGCACCGCTGAAAGGTTCTTTCTGTCAGCCCGTCAGCGTTGTTTTTCAGAATTTCTACAACGTATTGTGCAGAAAAAAGAAATTCCATATCGTCATGCTTGTGTGCCGTAAAATAACGTGCCACGTTGGAAAGGTTTGTTTTTGCGGTTGCGGTGTCTGTATTGTTGAACATAGTAAATCTCACTTTCTCCCCGTTATGCCGATAGGACAGCGTTATTATATTGTTAACCCATCAAAAATGTAGGCATAAAGCACGTATACTTTATTCCGTGAGTTTTGCCGTAAGCGTTGACTTTTTTTGTAGTACCATCAATCTTTACAGAGATAGCACACTTAAAGTCGACAGTTAAGCAACGCCGTTTTCCGTCCTCTGAATAAAAGCTATACTGCCCATCGTATTTTGCAGTGGCATCTTTCAGACACCACGCAGATAGCTTCTCAGCTATAGTTGTACCCTTGCAGTGGAACACTTCTAGTATATGCCCCATATTCTGCGGTATTCTATCATAGTCACCATTTTCAGCGACAGATAGCACTTCTGCAGACATTTTTGCAAATTCACCTATGTTGTAGCTTCTAATAGGTTTCCTTCCACTTGCCACAAGGGTGGCGTAGTTGGTAGAAGACGCTCTCAAAAAGAATTCTTGCTTTGTGGTATCAAAAGATAGCCAATCCGTAGGAATAGGATTATCCCTATTGAATAGGTATTCTTCGATAGTTTTCCCGTCTGGTGTGGACAGAGCTACTACATAATTACTCTTTCCGCCTATGCGTGAATTTACCATGCAGCTTGCTACAGTTTTGGCGTTTGCTATAACGTCAATTTTAGCAGTGTTATTGATTGCTGTTTTTTCCAAAAACCGGAAAAATCCGATTTCTGGCTTATAATAGTAATCATTTTTCTCACCGCCTAAACATTCCATTTTAGCAGCGTAAAAACTATGTTTTTCGCCGTTGGTGTTTACCAATGTTATTGTACCACGCATTTTTTTCACCGCCTTTCTGTGTTTCTATTGTATCATACTTTTTTCTTTTTGTCAACCCCTATTTTTGAAATTTACAAATTTTTCACATTTGTTCTTTTGGGGTTTTCTATCACCTCTTTTTTTCTATTGTATCATACTTTTTTCTTTTTGTCAATAGGATTTTTGAAATTTACAAATTTTTCACATTTGTTTCTTTCGTTTTTGTTGCGGTTTTTGTTAACCGTTCCACGTCCTGTTGACATTTATTATTATAACCGATGCACCGTCATTTGTCAAGCAATTTTTTCAAAAAAAATAGAATTTTACGTTTTGCACAAAAAGGTTTACAATGCTTTATGCAAAATGACGAAAAGAGGGGGTTCATTTCTACCAAAAAGTGGAATAAATCCAATTTTCGGCGGGACCTAGCAATAAATTCCCAGAAGTATTTTTTAAAATTAGGACCATTCCCAGAAGTGATTTTAAAAATTACGACCAAATTTGACACTATTCTATCCCAAATGTTATACTATTATTATAGGAGGTGATGTGTGTGAATTACTATCTTGATTTCGGCATTTATTATTCAAAAGATAGATGCGAATCAATTAAAAATTTACCACTCGATAAATTATCAAAAAAAGAATTAGAACAAATCGCTGATTTTATTTTATATGGAAAAGACGAAGATGGCACTTCTTCAGTAGACCGCAAAGAAGTAGAAATTAAGACTAAATTTAATACGTGGTCTAAAAAGAAACCTGAATCGTTAGAAGCTTTAATGGAAACACCCGGTTTTAACGAAGCAACATTAAAACCACTAACACCATACAAAAAACCAAAGCCGCAAATTACCGAAAAGGACTTAAAAAACGTGAAAGGCTTGGCTGAACTACAAGAAACAATTAAAAAGTTTTCTGATTACTTAAAGGAGCACGGCGATTCTCTTACTAGAAGACAAAAATATTTGTTAAATCATCAGTTAATTTCATTGCGACAACAACAATACTTACTTTTGGGCGACCGCCGAACATCTACACCAAATCGTTTACAATATTTTGATTGGGAAGCGGCGACACACGTAGGTTTTCCTGTGTACCCAAGAGGCGTAATGCGAACAGAAGACGATACAGCTTTTAAGTTTCCAAGAACCGATTCAACAAGAGAAGCAAAAGCAATGCCAGACCCCAAAAAGCTTTATTTTAGTTTTTTAGAGCCTTTTCACATTTATGAGTTAATTTTGGCGTATTATGACTTAAAGGCTTTTGTAGCCGAAATGCCAGATTCCCTCATTCACAATTTACTTTGGACTTTGGATTTTTATATTAGTGCCGCAAAGCTAACGCCAGAACAATTGCTCATTGTCGAAGAAAAGAAAAAAGGCAAATCAATTAAAGAGATTGCCGCCACTGTAGAAAAGCAAATGGGTATTCATCATCAAGAAAATTATATTTCTACTATTTGGGGACGCATTACAAACAAGATTGCCGCCGCTGCCAATTTAAATTATGATGAGTTTTTATGTAAGGATTATGATAAGGCATGGAAAATTTGTTCATCTTGTGGCAGAGAGTTATTAAGAGACCCACGTCAATTCTCACGTAAATCCAAGTTGCCGGATGGCTTAAATTCTAGATGTAAAAAATGTGAGAGGGAGGCACGTAGACATGAAAAAGAATTGGGAAAAATTGTTTCAAATAATGAGGGATGATTTTCAGCTTACAGATTTAGTTGGTTTTGCCAGACTTTTGGGCGTAAAGGAAAATGACAATTTTGAGGATTTTATGGTTGAAATTTTAGATTCTTACAATCAACAAGAAAAGAAGCGGCAAAGGCTACTTTTATCTATGGCACGTGATGTGGCGGCAACCAACAAAGAGCTAAAGCAAAAAGACAAATTGGCGGAACTTATTGAAAAAGGTTTGGAGTTAAAAGGTGATTAACTATGGGAAAAATTTGCTTACATTGTGGACAAGACAAAACGCCTGCCAACTACATTGCTCTTAATCACAATTTGCTGCTTGGTGATAGCATGCCTGTATGCCGTGATTGTGTGAACAGTATTATTGCCGCCGACCCATCGTGGAACAGCGTTAATAAAATTTGCCAGATTATTAACATTCCTTTTGTGCCAGAAGAATGGGAAAAGATTGCCGCCGCCAAGGGTAAAGATGCTTTTAGTTGCTATTGTAGTCTTTTTCGACAAAAAGAATATGAGACTTTGGAATGGCAAGAGTATAATGACTTGTATTTGCGGCTTAAAGATGCCGATAAAGTTGAAAGAGTGCTGCCGGAAACACAACAAAGAATGGTTAAGCAGCTTAGACAAAAGTGGGGCGAACAATATGATGAAAAGCAATTGGACTATTTGGAACATTTGCATAAAGGGATGCTTGAATCTTCTAACGTGGTCGGCGTTCTAAATGAAGACCAAGCATTAAAATTGTGCCGCTATAGCTTGATTTTGGAAGAAAAAATTCGTGCTGGTGACGATATTTCTAAGGACTTAAAGGCATATAATGATTTAATTGAAATTGCGAATTTGAGTCCTAAGTTGATTAAATCAGAAGACGAGTTTGAGGGCGTTAGTGATTTAATGAGCTATGCTGAAGTTTTAGGCTTTAAGCCAAAGTATTACACTGATATAAAAAGAGATGAAGTTGATACTTTGATACAAAGCACAAAAGCTTATGCTCGTTATATGTATGTAAATGAAAGCGGCATCGGTGAAGAAATTAGAGAAAGAATTGAATCACTTAAAGTTGCCGCAGAACTCAGTGGACAAAATTTTGACGAAAAAGAATTTATTGCCGATTGCCGCAATTTTGCCGAAGAAGATAACGAAGAATTTAATATTGATTATTAAGAGGTGAAAGATTTGAATGTTTACTGTTGAACAAATAGAAAACACTTGTTCAACATTAGCAAAGGTAGCGAAAAAGAAATTTATTATTGACGGAGTAGAAGTTGAAAAAGGCAGTTTAATGACAAAAAAAAGAATTGAAGAAAATTATGAACTTTATACGAAATGGTTAGAACACTGGATTAATTATCCAGACCTCTTCAAACGAGGAGCATAGTGATAAAAGCTATGAAAAAATTTAAAATTGCTGGGAAGCCCTAAAGCTCTTTTGCCACAATAGTTTTATGAAGGAGCGAAAGCAGAAAAAAGTAAAGAGATGAAAATAAGGAGAAATTCATATTTTTAACAATGGGTAATCAGCATCCGAATTAGGGACTTAATCAACTAATAGGTTCAACGACTATGGATACAGTAAAATTCAAGCGAATTGAAAGAAAATTGAAAATAATATAGTCTACTCTTATAAGAAATTATAAGCCATAAGGGCAAGAACTAGCGATTCTTGTTAAATGCAATGTCGTGGATTTAATAACCCCAAGAAGTTCTAAATTTTCTCTTAAACTTTTTCAACGTGCTTTTTTGCGAGCATGTTTGCGGCATGGACGTGTTGATACTATTGCTCCTCGTGCTGCCGGAAAATCGTTCATTTGTGTGCTTGCCTTAATTTTAATTTCTGTTTTCAGACCCGGCAGCCACCAGTTTATGTGTAGTCCGGGTAAGCAGCAGTCAGTTAAGATTGCTTCTGCTAAAATACAACAGATTTTCGAGCTATTGCCGCTCTTGAAGAAAGAGGTTTTAATTGAGAAAAAATCGAATGATTATTATACTTTGATTTTTAGAAATACTTCTATTTTAGATATTTTAACGCCTCTTAATTCCACAAGAGGGAATAGAGCGAATTGCGGCATTCTCGATGAATATCGTGACCACAAAGCAGAGGATATAAATGAAATTATTCTACCTTTATTAAATGTTGATAGACCAATGAAAAATCAAGATTATAATGAATATGAGCCACAACAAGTTCAGTTCTGGATTTCTTCTGCTTCTGATAAAAATACCTATTGTTATGACAAAACAGTTGAATTTTTTGAAGATTCTATTATAAATCCGGCTAAAACTTTTTGTTGGGGATTCGATTTCAGAGTTCCTGTTTCGGCAGGATTACTTTCCAAAGATTTTTTGACGGAATTAAAATTATCTGGAACTTTTAATGAATTGGGTTTTGCTAAAGAATATATGAGTAGATTTGTGGGTTCATCTAATGATGCGTGGTTTGACTATGAGAAATTATTGAGTTGCCGCCATTTGGTTAATCCCGAATCTCATGCTAAATTTAGAGATGACATTGAATCTTTTTACGTGATTTCGGTGGATATTGCCAGATTAAAATGTCAAACAGTAGCAACAATTCTTAAAGTTTTTCCAAGAAGAGATACTCCATGGAAAGTAAATTTGGTAAACTTGTTTGTATTAGGAAAAACAGAAAGTGAAAAGGTTTTTGATAAACAAGTTATTGAATTAAAAAAATTAATTGAACTATTTTGTCCGAAAGAAGTAGTAATAGATATAAATGGCATAGGTGTATCCTTCGCAGATAGCATGATTAAAGAATCTTTTGATGCTACTACAGGAAAAACTTATCCAGCATATGGGTTTTCAAACAGAGATGAATATAGAAACTTGCAGCCCAAAGAAGCTAACAAAATTCTGTATGGAATTAAAGCAAATTTAGACCTTAATAGCCAAATGCATTCTATTCTTTATTCCAAGGTTTATTCTGGCTTGCTTAATTTTTTAATTCCAGAATCAGTAGCAAAAACAAAATTAATGTCTACTCGGCGTGGGGCTAAAATGTCCCCTGAGGAAAGAAATAAAAGATTGTTGCCACATGAATTGACTACAATTCTTTTGGATGAAATTATGAATTTAAAACAAAAACCAACAGGAAACAGCAATCAAATTGTAGTAGAACAAATTAATAAAAGAATGACAAAAGACAAATTTTCTGCCTTGGAAATGGGAATTTATAGAGTTCAAACACTTGAAAATGACTTTATTAGTAAGAGACAAAATCGTGGCTTAGGGCGGCGACTTGTTTTTACCACTAAGGCAAGGGGGTGAGATATATAAATACACAAGAACTAAAAGACCAAAGAATACTGCAATTTAAGAAAGCATTAAAAGACATGATTGCTACTTCTAAGGCGGCTTACGTTCGTTCTGATGCTAAATCTTATAGAGAAAGGAATCCAATGTATTCTAAAGAAGAGATTAAAAGAATTGTGGAATGCGGCGACCCAATTGAACGAGCGAAATTGAGCGAATTCTTTTTTGCTACTTCTGGTCTTTATAAGAGAATTATCTTACACTATGCGACTTTTTTAACTTATTCATGGGTGCTTGTACCGCACATTAAAAGCCCAAGAGATAAAATTTCTAATAAAAAAATTTCCCAAGCTTATTATAATGCTTCTGATTTTTGCACTTCTTTTCAGATAGAGAGAAAATGTACATTATTTAGTAAGGATATTTTGGTAAAAGGCGCTTATTATGGACTTATTCATGAAGATGGCGATTTTGTAGCAATTCAAGATTTACCTTTTGACTATTGCCGTAGTCGTTTTAAAAACTCTCATGATGTTGATATTGTAGAATTTAATATGGCTTTTTTCGACACTATTAGAGATGAAGCATTAAGAAAAGAGATTCTTGAAACTTACCCTAAAGTAGTTCAAAAAGGTTATTACAATTATAAACATAAAGGAAAAGATAGATGGATTTTCCTTCCTGCTGAAATGGGTATTTATTTTTGTTATTTTGATGAAAGACCATTCTTTTTAGATTTAATCCCATTGTTAGATGATTTGGACGACTATAAGGACATTGACAAAAAACGGAATTTACAAGCTTTAAAAAGAATTCTAACACAACAAGTAGGTGTAAATGGAACTGAATTGGTTTTTGAACCAGATGAAGCAGAAGTTATGCATCAAGGTGTTGTTGATATGCTAAGAGATAATCCAGATGTGGATGTCGTGACAAGTTATAATAAAATTGACTTATTAGATTTAAGTGGCGATAGCGATGAAAAAACCGAAGTCGAAGATGTCCAAAATCTTATCTATGAATCTGCTGGTATATCAAAAGAACTTTTTTGTGCGACAACAGAAGCAGGAATTAACTATTCTTTAAATAATGACTTAGCTATGACTATGATTTTAGGAAACCGTTATGCTAACTTTTTTACTGCTCTTATGAATTACAAGTTTAGTAATGCTAAAGTGAAATTTAAGCTATTGATTTTGCCCATTAGTTATTACAATAGTGCTGATTATACTTCTAGAGCAAAAGAATTGGCAGCATTCGGCTATAGTTTCTTAACACCTATTCTTTCTACTGGTGTAGATCAGACTAATCTTGCCGACTTAAAGACGCTTGAAAATGATTTATTAGAACTCGATGAAGTGCTAAAACCATTACAATCTTCTTACACGCAGTCCGGCAAAAAAGCGGGAGAGCCAATTGAAGGAAATGGTAAAGATTCTACAGAAGATAAAAATAAAGAAGAAGAGGTGAATACTGACAATGGACAAGAAGAAGATTCCAAACAGACTTGATATTAGTCTTTATGGCGATATGACAAAAGTAAATGATATAACGTCTAAATGTAGAGTCCGCATTTTTTATAAAGGACTTAATAGAAACCGCACTTTTATATCAGAAGAATTTGCTAATAAACTTATTGCTTCTTTACCATATGTTCCAATTAAAGGAATTTTTGATAAAGATGATGTAGATTATACAGACCATGGTTGGAAAAATTCAGATGGAAAGATTTATGGAATTGTTCCAGAAAATCCTAATTTTGCTTGGGAAAAGCATTTAGATGAAGACGGCGTAGAACGTGAATACGCATGCTGCGATGTTATTGTTTATACTGCTTTATATCCAGAAGCTAAAATTATTTCTGGTAAATCTCAATCTATGGAAATTTATAGCGGCACTTTAAAAGGTCAGTGGAATATTTGGGAGGACGGCGACCCTTATTTTAATTTTGAGGATGGCTGTTTACTAGGATTACAAGTTTTAGGTGATATGACTGAACCGTGCTTTGAAGGAGCGGCGTTTTTTAGCTTATATAATGATGCTAAAGAATTAATTGACACAATTAAAAGCTTTAGTAAAAAAGATAACAATGATAATAAAAAGGTAGGGGTGAAAAAACCAGTGAATACAAATTTATTTGGCGTAGAAGCGGAGAACTTTTCTGCTATTTTTGCTATGCTTAATCCAAATTATGAAACGGAAAAAAGTGAAACATTTGATTCTGCAATTTTTAGTTTAGATAATGACGTAGTTTCTTATGTAAATAAGGATGGTGTTCATTATAATAAGATTGAAAAGGATGAACAAGGCAATTTTACTTTAGGTGAGTCTGTTGACCCTAAGGAAATGACCGTCCTAAAGGATGAAATTGTCACCTTAAAATCTCAGTTAGAAGAAGCAAAGGGAACTTCTACAGATGATGATAAGGACGCTTTAGCAGACTTTCAGAAGAAATTAGATGAAAAGGACGCTGAAATCGCAAACCTAAAAACCAATATTGTAGAGTTTGAAAATGAAAAGACACTTTTAAATGGGCAGATTTCTGAACTTTCAGAATTTAAGTCCAATATTGAAAATACTAAGAAAGAAGAAATCCTTGATAAGTTTTCTGAATATCTAAATGATTCTCTTATTGATGAATTAAAGTGTAAGATGGATAAGTTTACTGTAGACGATTTTAAGAAGGAAGTTTGTGCTACTGCTTACGACAATAGTTCTACCGTTTTTTTCTCTAAGAAAAAAGATGAATCAGATTTAATCTACAAAGTTAATGTAGACAATAAAGCAGAATCGGGTATTGAAAGATTATTAGATAAATATAAGAATGGGGGTAATAAGTAATGGCAATTAAATTTTTCGACTGTCATGGTTTTGGTCAGATTGAACCAAATCAGGTTTGGTTTACAAGAGCTGGCATGATTGAAGCACAGTGTGCTTTAGACCCAGAAAAGTTTGCTTCTCATTTTCCAATGACTGATACAGAAGCAACTACTGGCAAGATTTATGGTGAAAATGGTTCTTTTTACATGGTAGATAAGGTTAAGAAAATCGTAACGATTCCAACCAAGGCACTATCTGATAAGGGTTATCCAATGGGGATTAATTATTCTACTGAAAAGATTTATAATCAGTTTACTCCGGGTCGTAGAAATTTCTGCATGATTTGTAATGAATTCTATCCAAGACTTGGCTATGTAGAACCGGGTATGAGAATTACTACTAATTCTGTTGCTTGGGATACAACTAACACTACACTCTTTAAGACAGCTAATACGAATTTTGATAGTGATATTATGTATAATGATGTAAAGGCTGCTGTAGATAAGGGTGAAGCAGTTTACGCTTATGTTGTAGAAGGCTCTCATGGTAAACTAACCATTGGTGCTGGTGTCGCAAATGCACTAGGTCATGTATACGCACAGGTTGTAAAGGCTTACACAAATGCTGATGGCACAAAGTCTTTCATGTTCCAGTTCATTAATGAACCGACTGCGTAATTTTAGGTAAAGGAGGTAGAAGAAATAATGGCAACTGATATTAAAGCAATTAAGGACTTAGTTGTATGCTCTTATTATGGCACTAGTCCAAATCCAACTAAGTTTTCTAATAATGATGTAAAAGAAGCACTACATAATGAAATTCATAATCTTTGTTATGATTATAATTCCTATCGTAGAAATAAATTAGACCTTTTTGAAATTCTGCAAGAGGCTTATGATGAAATTCTACCACGTTATGTAGAACAGATTATGGGGACTTTTGCTGAAATTAAGACCGTAGCACTTGGTCAAAAGGCACAGTTCGTAAGAAAGAGAGGTCGCCAGCGGGCTAAGCAGTTTATTACTGAAGTAGGTCTTTCTGGTGCTTATGAATCTTTCAGACTAGATAAGGATACTTTTGAAGTTGGTGGACACGCTATTGGTGGTGCGGCTTATATTGACTTTGAAAGATATTTAACTGGTGATGAAGACATTTCTGAATCTACTGATATTCTACTTGAAGGCATTCAGGAAGCTCTAATGGGCGAAATTCAGAAGGCTCTAATTGCTTCTGTAAACGCCGAAGACCGTCCAACTAAGAATGTTTATGTTGGTGCTGGTTGGGATGCTAATGCAATGGCTTCTTTGATTTCTGTGGCGAGAGCTTATGGCGGTGGTGCTGTAATCTTTGCTGCTCCAGAGTTTATTGCTGAAATGGGGCCTGATGCAATTGGTCAGCCAATCTTTAAGGGAACTCCGGGTTATGCTGGTGCTACTCCGGTATATTCTCCAAAGGATATTGATGATATTGCTCGAACTGGTTATATTACATCCTTTAGAGGAACTCCAATCATTCAACTATCACAGTCTTACACCGATGAATCAAATACTACTACTCAGATTAATCCGGCTATGGCTTATGTATTCCCAACTGGCGGCGAAAAGGTAGTAAAGGTAGTATTTGAAGGTAATACTCAGGTAGATGATTGGCAGCATATAGATAGAAGCTTTGAAATTGAAGCATATACACGTTTTGGTGTAGCTATTCTAACTAATCATAACTGGTGTGTATATGAAAATACCACACTAGCTAATACAGAAAATTATCCTACTAAGTATCCAGTAGAATAAGATAAAACAATATTATAAGATGAGAAAAGATGGGCGGGCTTAAAAGCTCATCCATCTTTTTTTGAGTTTAAAGGAGGAATTTAATAATGGAAAGCAATACAAGATTAGTTCAGTTACAAAACATGGTTAATAAGACTGTTGGTGTAATTAAGCCTGAATATGGAGTCAATAGAAAATGGACAAAGAAAGGACAAACTATTCCACTACCTTATGATGTTGTAGAACAGCTTTTATGGGATGAAGGTTTTCGTAATATGATTGACCGAGGTATTCTTTATATTAATGACTTGCAGGATAAAATTGATTTAGGTCTAGAACCTTATGGAGCTGAAGAGCCAGAAAATATTATTGTTTTATCTGATAAGCAGATTGAAAACTTACTAAAAGATGTTCCTTATTCTGTTTTTAAGACCGAAATTAAGAAATATACCCTTGACCAGATTAATAGAATTGTCAACTATGCTTTAGAAAACGAAATTGTTGATGTTAATAAATGTTCTTATCTAAAAGAATTGACCGGAACGGATATTATGAAGTCTATTGCTACTAAGAGAGATTTAGAAAGAGAAGAAAAGAACCGTAAGGTGAGAGAAGATGAAGACGCTAAGAGACGTGTATAACGCTTTTTTATGTAAAGTGAATGAGGATGATTGGGCAAATTGCTATTCAGAAGAAGATTTAGAATGGTTTACTAAAGATTGGCGTTCGTTCCTTGAATCCGCTATTCCTTATTTTAAATTTCCAAGATGTGGCTTAGAAATTGACGAAGAAAAAGAATGCTTTAAAGATGAATTTCTTGGAAATGCCGAAATTGAAGTTTTGGCTTGCTTTATGAAACAAGAATGGCTTAAAAGAACAATTGATTCGTGGGAGAATATTAAGACTCAATATGAAGAAAGTGACTTCTCACAAGCAAATTTGCTAAAGACTTTTATTTCTTTAAGAGAGCAAATTAAAGATGAAGCAAGAAAAAGTGAAGCTAGATACTATCGTTCTATTGGTAGAAAACCTTTTGATTTTAAAAAATTAGCTGGCAGTGGTGGAAAGTCTTGGAATTAAATGATGTAAAGCAAGCTTATATTGATAAAATGAAAAGTCGTTTATATGGCTTATTAAGAGAACGTGAAAAAGGCGGGCAATGGGAGAAGTTCTTAGATACTATTTTAATTGAACTTGAGGGCTATAAAGAAGACCAAAAGACAATTAACTTTTATTTGCTTTATAGTAAATTGGCGGCGTGTCGTTATTTATCTTTTAAGTATTATAGAAAAACGATTTTTGAATGTATGAATCTATTCGATAGGATTGATGTCTAATGGATTATTTTAAAGAAGTATATTTAAAAAGAATGAATATAGATGGACACACACGGCAAGAAAGAGTTTTAACCAGAAAAGAAAAAGAATTTGATAAACTTTTTTTGCAGCAATCACAATGGCAAGCTAATATTTATCAAAAAAATTTAGATGAAGCAGACATTCTATGTTCTTTGCAACCAAACAAATGGAATGAAAGTCAAGAAATTTCAAATCTTTTGGTTTCTACAAAGACTGATAGATTTAATACAGGTGATATTTTAAGAATTTATCAGCGTATTAAAGATATTGAGTATGATAAAAATTGGCTGGTTTTATTTTGTGAAGATAAAATTGCTAAAGGCTATTTCTGTTATAAGCTAATTTGTCTAGATTCTATTATCAATTTTACCAATGAATATGGAGATACTCTCTATTCTGTTCCTGTAAAATTTGTAAATAGTTCAGCAGCAGTAGTAAAAGATTTGTATAATTATGGAATACAAAGTAATGGCTATCGTGAGCCAAATAGAGACACAAAGGTTATTACGCAACGCTTTGATTTTTTAAAGAAAGAAATTTATTTTGAATACAAGAACAAGGGCTTTCAAATAGAAGGTATAGATGATATTAGTATTGATAATGTTGCTTATATTACTATTGGCGAAAAACTTAAAAGAGATATTGAACCTCGTTCTTCTGAAAATATTGAAGTCGGAAAAGATACTAATTTCTTTTTGAATAATGTTTAAATGGTGGTGATGTAATTGGATTCTAAAGTTAAATATGGGCAAGAGCATGGCAAAAATTTAATTAAGATTGCCAAAAAAATTCTTAATAACCAAGATTTATGCAAGCTATTAGTGAATACCAATTTAGACCCCCTAAACAATAAAGATGAAATTAATGGAATGCAACTATTAAATAAAAATGTAAGAGTTGTGCCACTATTAGGACGAGATGAACAATTATCTGATACAAAGTTAGTTTTATTGTATACGGATGGAGAATTAAGTGAAAGCAATTCTGATAATGAAGTTATGACTTTTATTGTTAGTATCTATTGTCCATTTCAACAGTGGTTAATAACAGGTGAGGACTTGCGACCTTACAAAATTATGAGTGAAGTTAGAAAAAGCTTACAAGATAAAAGATTAAATGGATTGGGAGAAATTAAATATATTGGTTTTAATTTTAGCACACTAACAGAAGAAATGGGAAATTTTGTTATGGAGTTTAGAATTTATGCTTTCTCTTAATGATATTGAAGTTATTAAAGAACAGTCTTATGCTTGTTTTCCAAGTCAACTTTCTAATGTTTGTGAAGTCTATCCATTAAAAATGGAAGAAATTATAAAGATGGGGTCAGACAAATATAAAGGATACCTAAATTTATTATTGCTTACTGAAGCGGAAATTGCTAAGATGATTGAGGAAAAAGCAAAGATAGAAGTAGATTTGTCTGAAATAACAACATTATCCTATTTATTACAAAGTGCTAAATTATCTGATTCATTTTTATTGGATTTACAAAATGCTTTCACTACTTTTATAAAAGAAGAAGTTTTATTGCTTCCTAAAATTAATGCCGTGTTAATTGGCAATGATTTTTCTAAAAAGCGGTTAATAACAGAAAAAAATTTTTCTGATTTTCAAGATATATTAAGAATTCAAAATCGCCGCCCGATTGAAGAACCGCCGCCGGAAAATGAATCACCAATTGCTAAAAAATTCCGTTTAAAAAGAGAAATGAGAGATGCTGTAAAGAAAAAGCAGCAACAAAAAAATGGAACTGGTTTATCTACTTGTGATTTATTGGGAATAGCAGAAACTTTTCATATAGATTGGAGAAACTGCAGTGTTTATTCTTTTTATGTGTTGCTAGAGCGACACCAGCTAAAAGAAAAGTGGCAACAAGATATTCAAATGCTTTGTGCCGGAGCAGATTCTCAAAAACTTAAAACAAAATATTGGGGCGAAAGTCTCGACAAAAAAGATGAATAAAAGGAGGTTTTAAGATGAACAAAGTTCAGAATCTTTTTGATAAATATGGTATCAAAGAAGTTGCTGACGTAACTTTTTACCGTATTGAAAAGAAGCAAGAAACTTATGAATCTCAGAGAAAGATTTTAGCGTCTTCTATCCTAAAAGGGGCTTTAAGTTTAAAAACCGTTTATCCTATGACAGATGGTAAAGGTGATGAAGAAGGCTTTGAAGCATATGTCTTTGAAAATGCTGATATTCTAAGTGGAGCAAATTATGATTGTGATGATAGTTTTGATGTAGTTGAAACTCGTATTTTTACTAAGCAGCAAGATAATAAAGAAGCTTTAAAAACTATTGAATATACAGACGAAGATGTTCAGAAAGCTACTCGTATTACTATGGTAGATACAGTAGAAAAGACCATCGTTAGCCAATCTAAAATCGTGGGTTATACCCCAGCTGGCACATTTGTATCTATTGTAGCTTATGGCGAACCAGTAGAAAAGGAAGTTGCTGATGGGCTATCTAGCACAAAAACAGTTTATGAGTATACTTATAAGGCTGTTTTTAATGTAAAGTATACTAATACGACCGAAGGTGCTACAGGAATGACTGCTGGTGATACACCAGATGCTAAGAAGTATCCGGGCACTCACGAATACTCTTATATTGAACAGATTCTAATGCTTTTCGCTAAGAATCAGAATTTAATTACTAAGACTGGTGTTCGTTATCAGTTTAGTGATGCTGATACTATTTTTGGTGATTTGGAATTCACTGATGATTTTGCGGCTGCTCCTAATTCTACTGAAAAGGTTGTTGTATGTAGCTTGCCGGGCAAGGTATCTCAGTTCTCCTATGATAAAGACGATGTTCTTGAAGCTATTGAAGGTTTAAATACTTCTTATACCGCTAAGGCTTATGATGTGAGATATGCTGATTATGCTGAACTAATTGTTGAAGATGAAATGGGTTATTATAAGCCAGCATTTTTAGGTTCTACAGCAACTCGTGAATATGATGGTTCTTGGAGCATGACACCATTCTCCGCTACTGATACTTATCTAAAGTTTGCTAAAGCAAATAAGGGTGCTGATATGGCTATTGCTAATGCTGTAATGTGGGGCGATGATGAACATTATAGTATTAATGATGCTATTGATGCTTTGAAGCAAAAGAAGAAAGTTCTTGATGCCAGCGAAGAAAGTGCTTTAAAGGGCATTAATTCTATTTTCGGCGGCTATAAAGTAAAATCTGATGCTGACCCAACTGTTGGTAAGTCTGATGAAGATACGGCTTCCAATAAATATAATTATACTGTAGGTGGCAATAAACTACAAGACATTGATGGCGAAGATATTAAATCCACTTATGCTCTTAGCAAAGTTCTTGATGCTTTAACAGAAATTTCTTATCAGGATTCTGTAGTTGGTAAGGACTTAAAGGTAAATGCCGAAGGTAATCAATCCAATAGAGCAATTTATGTTCGTGTAGATGGTATGGTAGATACCGCCGCAGGTGCTTATATTTATCTATTACATAACAAGAACTTTAAGCGACTTTCTACTGATAAGAGTGGTGTATTTGAATTCGAAGATAAGAAGGGCAATCATTTGTTCTATCAGGACAAGATTTTTGCTGGTGTAGAATATCTTGCTCTTGTTGTTATTGGTAAGAAGGGCTTAATTTTTGTAGTAAATAGACATGGTGCTAAAGATGTTGAAAAGGTTGCTTGGATGATAAATGAAAACGGTTATCCAACTAATGCTCAGTGTGAAACATTAGTTCATAATGGTTTAATTCATACAGTAGATATTACCGTTGAAGATGAAACTTTTGAAGCTACTTGTTCCGTTAAGCGTTTAAGACTACGTAAGATTGAAAAGCAAGTTCTACGTTATGTTCCAGTTCTATTCTTAGATACTCTAAAGGTTTCTACATTAGAACAGACTGCTGATAATACAGCTGCTACTGGTGGTAGAGGTAATAGTCAGTTAATTATTTGGGACTTTGGTAAGGAAATTACTTTAACACTACAAGACGCTCTTTATAGCCCGGCTTCCATGAGTGCTATGCTTGGTAGCGGCGGCGTAAACTTCTTAAAGGGTGTTAAGGACACACACAAGATTGATAGAACTGAAAAGTGTATTGCTGAACGCTCTTTCATCGTTCCAGCAGGCAACAGTGTAGGCGTTCCTTCTGAAGGAGATAATACACCACAGGCAGTGTATATTGACTTAGCAACCATGGACCCGTATCAAGACGGTACGCCAATTGCTGAGGGAGAAGTATACTTAAAATGGACTCGTTCTGTAGCCTATGGTGACAACAGTCTTGGTAATACTATTGAAATTTCTGCTGACAAGTTCCCCGGCACTTACAAGGTTGTTGGTGATACTTACGCTCGCTCTAAGGACACTGGTGAAGACCAGCACTTCCAGTTTGTTATTCCACAGGCTAAGCTTGGTAGTGAAGTTTCTATTACGCTTGAAGCTGATGGAGAACCAACCGTAAACAAAAATTCAAATGCGGTTGTAAAAATTGCTTAATTGCTGGGAACTCCTTATAGGACAATCAGCAGCAAAAATATTTTAAATACTAAAGGGATTTGTAAATATGAAAGATTTTATCAGAAAACCAAAACAAGGACACGGCTTTATTTATAGATATATTAGTCCTTCTAATAAGAATTATATAGGACAGACTACAAAGTCTTTAAAAGAAAGGGCGAAAAATAATGGAAATGGATATAAAAATTGTTCTGTTTTTTATAACGCTATTTTAAAATATGGTTTTAAAAATTTTAAAATAGAAATACTAGGAGAATTTAAAATAGAATTCTTAGATAATAAAGAAAAATATTATATCAATTTGTTTAATAGCTTAGTTCCTTTTGGCTATAACATTTATGAAGGAGGAGCAAGTTATTATGATAAAAGAAAAAGAACAACTCCTATAAAGCAGTACAATTTACAAGGAGAATTTATTAGAGATTATAATAGCTTAATTGAAGCGGCGGAAGACAACAAAACCAGTTATCAAGCTATTTCTGCTGTTTTAAATCACAAAAGAAAATCTCATAAAGGCTTTATCTATAAATATATTAATGATAATACAAAAATTATTCCTATAGAAAGAATTCCTACAGTAGGTAGAAAGACAGGACAATTTACTAAAGAAGGTTTTTTGATAAATATATATGAATCAGCCAATGCTGCAGCAAAAGCTGTTGGTGGCTGTGGAAGAAATATTCGAGCGGTTTGTTTGGGTGATAGAAAAACTGCTTATGGATATATATGGAAGTATTTAGAATAAAATGTTCAACGACTATCGAAAATCTAAATTTTAGAGAAGTAGAGTAAGATTAAGAAAATCTGAAATGGCAATTATAGCAGAAATGTTATAAAGATATAGTCTCAACTTTATAGTAATATAAAGATAAGATATTTGGTTTGATATGACACTGAGCGTTCTTCGTCCAGAAGATGGTAAAATGGTTAAGCTAATTCAGTATGATGTAGTAGAAAATACAGAAGAAAGAGACGGTTCTACTATGGTTAAGGATACAGAAAATCTAAATCTATTAGATGATGCCGAAATGTATCGTGTAAATCCAGATGCTAAGGAAGATGAAGACGCTATTGGTGCTACTGAATATTAATCTATAAAGAGGAGGGGAAAAGGCTAATGAACATATTTGAACAATATGGCATTAAGGAAGTAGCCGATTGCACTCTTTATAGTATTCATAGAAAAAAAGATGGGAGCGGTGAACTATATTATGTTCCCGCTCTTTATTTAGATACTTTAAAGATTTCTACTGTTGAAAAAACAGCTGAAAATGTGTGGGCTACTGGTGGTTTAGGAAATGCGAGATTAATTAACTGGGATTTTGGCAAAACAATTAATGTTAATTTAGAAGATGCTCTTTGCACTCCTGCTTCATTAGGAATGTGTTGGGGTGGCGTTTTATCTGCTGATTGGAAAGACGCTGAATTAGAACACGATTATGGTATTTCTTTTAATAATAAAAATCCAGTAGAAAGAATTGCTAGAATGGAGAAGGCTTTTTATCCAAGAAACGATAGAGAGAATGGTGTTATTGGTAAGCTTATTCCATTAACGACTTATGATAAAGAAGATACAATTGGTGATTTACCAGTAAAATCTTCTGTTATTGATGGAACTAAAATTGATGGTTTTGGTTATGTAAAGAACAGACCTTATCATTGGTATATGAAGATTGAAAGCGGTGCTAAATCTATTGGTGTAGTTCCAAATAAAATTTTTGATAATGGCGGCAAAGCTTATAAAGTTGACACAAGCAAAATTGTAGTATCTGAAATGCCGACACAATCAAACGGTGAAGAATACAAGTTTAGCGTAATTTATTTAATTAACCCGACAGAAAAGATTACAAAGACTTATAATGAGCAAATTGTTTTAACAAAAGAAAATGTAGTTGCCGATGCTGGTTTGGGTGTTAATCTAAAGAATGCCAAGTTTTTAAGAATTTTAGTTGATAATAACAATAATTATAGCGCTCAATTGTCTAAAGGAACTGCTGAATCTCCAGATGCTTTATGGAAACTATCTGATTGGTCGGCTACTGATGAAGTTGATTTAGAGTTATTTAAAGGAATTGATATGTGGCTAAAATTTGATAGTATTAATGAAATGACTTATTTCTTACTTACAAAGTATGAAAAGAATATTAGCTATATTGGAACAAGAGATATAGATTATTCCAATAAGAAAACCGATTTAGATGAAGCAGAAAACGAAACGGATGTAGATAAAACAACAGAGGGAAGACTTTGGGCATATGTTAGTCCAAAATCTATGAAGCCTTTTGATGATGACTATTGGTTTTCTCAGGGTGAACCTTATTTTATTAAGTCATTAACTTTAGCTACAAAAGAAAAGAAGCTAAAAGCACATACAATTCGTATAACAGCTGGACAATTTCCGGGTATGTATATGTTAGTTGGGGAAACTTATATTCGTGATAGAGATACCGGAAAAGACGAACGCTTGCAGTTAAAGTTCCCATTAGCTAAAGTTCGTTCAGAACAAACATTAACTCTACAGGCGGACGGAGACCCAACGACATTTAATATGGCTTTGGAAATTGCTAGACCAGAAAATGGTATTATGATGGAAATTACTCCGTATGAAGTTGCTGATACTATGATTCAGAATAGCGATGGCACTTTCTCTACAGAAGTAAAAGATGGCTCAACAACAGTTTTGAGTGAGTAAAAGGAGGTGAAACCGATTGAACATCTTTGAACAATATGGTATCAAAGAAGTTGCGGACTGCACTTTATATAGTATTGAATTGGATGAAAATGATGATGAAATTTATATTCCAGTTTTGTATTTGGATACATTAAAAGTATCAACAGTAGAAGGAACTGCCAGTCAAGTATCTGCTACTGGTGGTTTAGGAAATGCCGAACTTATTACATGGGATTTTGGTCGTGAAATTACAGTAAATTTAGAAGATGCTTTATATAGTCCAGCTAGTCAATCCATGACATGGGGTGGCAAATATGGAGCAAAAACTTTTTCTATTTTAGGTAGCTTCGCAAAAGAAGAATATCAATTAGACAAATATGGTCGGCACATTTACTTAAACGATGATGGCAGTGTGGCAGCACATACTACCCAATTAGCTAAAAAAGCTAAAGTAAATATTGATAACTTTGATTTCTTTAAGGAAACTGGCGATGATATTAAAAAATATATGTGGCGAGTAAATCTTAGAATGATGTCTTACGATAGTGTAGATTCTTACTATAAAGAGGGCGAAGTTGGTATTTCTTATAACTATGATGGTGAATTATGGAGATTTGAAACTTCTAATTCTAATTTTGAAAGCGCCACTGCTACCACTACTACTGATAATTTAATTTTTTATAAAAAAGTAAAAAACAAGAACGGTGATTTAGTAGAAGTTCCTGTAGGCAAATTTACTATTGTAGATGAATTGAATCAATATGTTGTGCCGCCGCAAGAAGCTATTTATCAAATTAAACAGGGTATTGATAATGTTTATTATTTAGATAGATGTGAAAAAGTTCGAGCTTCGCAAACTTTTGTTATTAATACAGATACTAATACATTACACGCTAATTATCGTTATTTGCCGAAATATTCTCAGTGTGAACTTACCGTTTTTATCGACTCAAAAACTATGATGCCTTACGAACCAAATACGGATGAGTATACAAGAAAAAATGGTGAAGTTCTTACAGGTAATTTAAGGGTGATTAAGCAATACGATATTTATTATAAATGGACACGTAGTAAGGCTTATGACCATACAAGTTTAGGTTCTCAAATTGTAATTGATGCCACTCATTTTCCGGGAACATATAGATTGGTTGGTGAAACTTATTCTAGAAGTAGAAAGACTGGTAAAGACCAAAGATACCAATTTGAAATTCCTCTTTGTAAAATGAGTTCAGATACTAATTTAACTTTACAAGCTGATGGAGACCCAACAACATTTAATATGGCATTAAAAGTTTTACGAAAAGAAGATGGAACAATGATGAAATTAACTCAATATCATGTTAAACAAGCTACTTATGATGGATACGAAAGTGGTAGCACGGTTATTACTCCTATTGATGAAATTTATAGTGAAAACTTGAGTGAATTTACGGATGGGATAGTTAGATACACTATTGATAAGGTTGGGGAAGATGAATGGAGACTCAAAGAAACTATAAATGGAATTTCTGAATATGTCGGAGAGCCAGTTAAATTTGAATAACATGATAAAGAGGTGATATAAAAATGAACTTATTCCAAAAATATGGTATTAAGGAAGTTAGTGATGTTGTTTTCTATAGTATTAATGAAATAGGAGATGAAGTTTTTTATACACCTGTTTTATTTCTTGATACACTAAAGGTTTCTACATTAGAAAAGTCTGCTCAAAAAGTAAGTGCTCAAGGCGGCAAGGGAAATAAGAAATTGATTACATGGAATTATGGTAAAGAAATTTCTTTAAATCTTGAAGACGCTTTGTTTTCACCTGCTAGTATGAGTATGATTTGGGGCGGACTATTAGAAAGCAAATTATCTAAATACACAAGTGCTATTGTTAAGTGTAATATGGCTAATAAATATGGAACATTACACTATTCTATTAAAGCATATCCATCTCCTGCTTTAACAGACGAAGAATGGGAAATTATTTTTGAGGTTGCGGAAGAAAATAACTTAGACAGTGGTAGCGGTAATCAAAATGCCACCAAGTATAAGAAGAATGGTGATATTATTGAATCTTATGTGGCAGAAAATAGAAATTCTTTAATTTATAAGTATTTCAAAAGAAAATGGGCTACTGAAACTGAAAAAGCAATGCCGCAGTCAATTATTGATGCTATTATTAAAAAAATTGATTCTTTAGATAAAGTTGGAACTATTGAAACAGATATTCATGAACTTGAAGTCATTGATAGAATGGAAAAATGCATCGTCAAAGATAGAAAAGGGTTAGAAATTAGCACTAAAAAACAAAAAGAAAACTTATTACGCTATTACAAAGACGATAAAACGAGTTCTTATACAATTTTTTATGATGCTAAAACTATGTTGCCACTATTACAAGTCAATGATGCCGGAAAGGTATTAGGCTGGGATGGCGACAAAGATGATGATAACGATGGCATTTTAGAAGAAACAGATAAGTTTAGAATTAAAATTGGAACTGTTTATTATAAATGGACAAGAACAGTAAAATATAAAGAATCAGAGGATGATGGCATTTTAGGCAGAACTCTTGTGATTGATGCTGAAACATTCCCAGATGATTATAAGATTGTTGGTGAAACTTATATTAGAGAACAAAAGACTGGTAAAGACCAAAGATACCAGTTCGTTATTCACAGAGCTAATGTATCTTCTGACACTTCCATTACACTACAAGCTGATGGAGACCCAACAACCTTTAGTATGCAAATTGATGTATTAACCCCTCCAAATGATATACAAATGGAACTAAAGCAATATAATGTTGAAGATGATTTATTAGAAGGTGGAACAAGAATTGTGCCGCAACGCTCTAGATATACATACACTCCAACAAATATTGACATGGTTGAATCTATCAATGTGCCTAATAATGAAATCTATTGACAAATGGGATAGTAGAAATACTATCCCTTTTTTTGTAGCTAAATAAATATTTTTATACTTTTTAAAAAGAAGGAGGTGAGAGAATGGAAGACTTTTATGGAATAAAAGAGTTGTATAATGTAGACATTAGAGCTTTAAGACCAATTGACATCGGTTCTAAAAGATTTGATACAAATGAAAGCATTTTATCTTTTAAAACAGCGGAATTAGCCAGAGTTGATGAAAACAAAAAATTTGTTTCAGCGAACGGCGGCTATCATAATCCGGCATTGGTTAATTGGGAAGTGGATAAAGAAATTAAATTTGGAATAACTCATGGTGTATTATCGCCAAAAAGTTGGTCAATTTTAAGTAATTCAAAACTCTTTAGTCCAAAGACAAAATCAGTGCCTTATCAAGAAGAATTGGATGTTATTGAAGATTCGGAATACTGTTTCTGCAATTTAAAATTTATACCCAATGCTTGTTTAGAACTTATGGGAGTGCAGGGCAATCCAAATAATGAGCCTATGCCAATGGGACGTAGACCAGAACTTATGTTAAAGCCTTTGCCGCCATCAAAAGAAAAGTATATCTTTTGTTATGATTATGAAACGGGTGAACGCATTAGAAATTTTGATATTTGCGGTAACAGAATTTTTTTCAAAAGTAGTAATTATAGAAAAGTTTTTGTTGATTATACTTTTGATTATAGTGGTGGAATTGAACTGATTTCTATAGGCAACAGATTAAATAATGGCTTCTTTAGACTTACAGCCACAATGAGCAATAAAAGCGAAATTAGTGGAGAGGTTAATACTACTTTATTAGAAATACCCAAATTAAGATTTCAATCCTCCTTGTCGATTCAGTTAGGTAAAAATTGTGATAATAGTGTAGTAAGTGATTTCTTCTTTGTTGGTTATCCTGATGAAGACCGAAAAGATAAGCAAAAAACAGCTATTATTACTTTTTTAGATAGTGAACTAACTGGAGATTACATTTGAGAGGTGATAGGATGGCTTACTCATATTATTATCAATTTTATGCCGGAAAAGCTACTTATTTACCTGAATATAAAGAAAGATTTAATAAAATACAGAATGAATTAATTTCTGCTAAAAAAGCTTATAGTGAAATTATTAATAAAAATAACGGTGTAGCGGCGAAAAATGGAGAATTAAATACTAATTTTTTGAGTGGTTTAAAAAAAGAAATTGCTGCAAGCCTTAAAGAAGAATCTATTCTCTATAATGCTGTTGGACTTTCTGTTCCCACTTATGATATAGATAATATTGATAGTTTTTTATCTGAAAGTAAACAAAAAATTTCAGAATTAACAAATCATTTTGTAAGCACAGATAATAAAGGATTATTTGATTTTCTAGCAGGATTAAATGACAGTAGAATACTTAACTCATTAGCTGGCTTTATGACAACATTGTCTTTTACAAAAAGAGGGGAAGGTAGTCGTTCAAAAGGTAAGGCACTCTTGACTGGAAGTGTCAATCGGGCATTAGGAAAGCGAGGTTCACAATATAATAGATATAGAGAAATTATGGAATATATTTGGAACGATTTTTTTGCTAATGATGAAGTTATAAAACTATTAGAAAGCTGGAATGATGAAAATAGTATATATAAAAATATTACAAAAGAATCTTTTGCTAGTTCCGAACCAATTTTTGAAATTATTACGAACGCTTTAGATAGTCAATTCGGTGTCATTTCTAGTAAAGGATTACGAAGTAAAAATAACTCCGCTCGTTCTAAATCTTTAAATACAAGCACTGGTGAAACTAAAATTAAGCGTTTTTATAAAAAAGTTTGGACAGACTTATGCACTCAATTTAATGTAAATTCTGCAGACAGACTTTCAAAAGTTCAACAAAAAGTAGGTTTTTTAGGCGGCTCTTTGAAGCTTGAAACAAATATACGCTCTTCAACCTATGGTGAAAAGGTTTTAATGACACTTTATCAAAAAGAAGAGGGCGTTGAAAAAGCAAATAAAAGAATTACAAACGGACAAGTGGTAAAAGCTTTTATAGAAGCTCTTGAGAGTGCTTATGCCGCCGTTCCAGATTATGTTGATGCTTTAGACTTTATAAAACAAAACACGAGATTATTAAAAAATTATATCCTGTCTTCTTATGGACTAAAAGAAAAAGCCGCTGCGGCAAACGACAATTCCGCAAAATCTATTTTTGCTTTATTTTCTAAATCTTCTATATCTGGTTTATTGGGTGAAATTGGAGCGGCGATTGCTTTTCGTTCATCAAGTTCAGCTTTGTTATCTTATGACGCTATTATTACTGGAAGTGAAAAAGATACTAGTGGTAAAAAAATAGCAACAGACGTAAAGCTAGAAGTTAGAAAAATAGGAAAGAATGGAAGAGTTTATAATCCAAAAATTCTAAACATTCAGGTAAAAAATTATACTACACAAAAGAACAACATTCAACTGTATTCCGGAACTGAGTTGAGTATTGGTTCAATGGATTTAAGTCGATATACTTTTAAAGGCTCTAAAAATTTTATTAAAGTATTAAATTTTTTAATAGCAAACCAAGAAGTAATGTCTTATTTTGGTGTCAATGGTTTTACAAAAGAAGAGCTATCTGAGGGTTTTAATCTTTTTATTGATACTTTTTTACGTTCTGCTTCTCAAAGTTTAGAAGGTGAATTAAGCAGCATAACACGGAACGCTTTTTATTATATAAATAATCGAATAGTTCCGGCTTCTTATATATTGGCAACAGCATATCAGCAAGCGTGGGAATTAAAACAACAAAATAAACAACTTTTTAGTTTAGAGGGAATTTTTCCAAATGTAGAGCATATTAACATGGAAGACCCTACTAGAAATTATTTACCTATTGATACGAATTTACAGCCAAGAGCAAGAAAGGGGGGTGTCGGATACAAAAAGAATAAAGCGGGTAGAAATCAGCATTATCCTATTAGAGCCTATAGTTTTGAATTAGGTAGTGAACGCTTTCCTAGAGAAATTAATGAGAATTTGGTAGCTGGTTTAAAGGTAAAATTTAAGGGAATTACAGTTAAATTTTAAATGCCTTTTCGTGAGGTGAGATATAATGGCAAATAAAAAGGTTTATACGATAGAAGGGCAATTAGATACCCGACAAATTATTGATGGCTTTAGAAATATGGCTAAAAGTTTAAGAGGTGCTGTAGATACTAAAGCTTTAGAAAAATTAACAAATGAATTTGATAAACTAGAACTGGCGGCAAATGACTATAATCGAATTATGTCAGAAGGAATCGTTGATACTGCTGGACTTAAAAAAGCACAAAAAGAAGTAGAGAATTTTTATACTAAAGTTCAGACTGTTTTAGGACGAGTAAAGCAAACTGCCAGCGACCCAACTCTAGCAATTTTATCAGATGAGCAATTACAATATTTTAAAAGAAGAAAAAGCAAATTAAAAGCACAAATTACTGAATTAAACAAAATTATTCAAGATTCCAATTTACGTTTTACAAAAGCCTTTACTGGAATTGAATTTAAGAATGGGCAAACAAAAATTGATTTTCAGTTAGACACAGAAATTTCACAAGAATTATCAAAAGCTTTGTCTACTGGTAATTTGGCTGACTTTAACAAACAAGTAGATAAGTTAGGAGATAATGTATCTCAAACACTTGCTAAAAAGCTTACTACTGGTTTTTCTGATGGAATGAAAAGAAATGTAAAAACATTGGAATCATTAGGAGCTAGAGTAGCATCACAGGTTCAAAATATTAATAAAATTTGGAATAGTGAAAAAAATGTTGCTGATTATTTAACTGGTTCTGATAAGGGAAAAGCTATTAATCTATTAGGAGTTAATAAGCAAAGAACTATTTCTAATAGAACCGCTCAAATAGAAGCAATTGACCAAGCAGGAGTAATTAGTTCTGAAAAATATAGAGATAATTTAGAAGAAATTGCTCGATTAGAAAGAGAAATTACTAAAGAAGAACAAAAGGCTATAGAAGTAAGACAAAAATCTGAAGAAATTAGTCAAAGAAGAGTTGCTATAGAAAAAGAAATAGCAGATATAAAAAAAGAAAGTAATATTGAAGATTTAGAAAAACGAGTAAAAAATGAAAGAGACATTCCAAATGAATTAAAAAAATATATAAATGCGGAAGATGTTCGTAAAAATGATTTGACATCTCCTTTTTCCGCATTAAAAGCTTTAGCAGAAGACAAAAATTTTGATAAGTCTATTGAGGAAAAATTAAATGAATTGGGAGCTTTTTCCAAAAGGGGAAGTTCCAAAGGATTCATAAAAATTTGGGATAAATTATCCCAAGATGCGGAAGTATTTGAAAAAATACCTGAACAGATAAGAGAGGTATTTAGCAAAGTATATGAATCTATAAAAGCTGGCGGATTAGATAACAGAAATGGTAATCCTACTGAATATGCTAAGCTATATCAGCGTGCAGCAGCAGTTTTACAAGTAGAAGACCAGCAAAGAGCACAAGAACTATTGGACGCAGCAAATGATAGAATCAACAAACTTAGCGACCAAGCAAATGCTTTAAAACAAGAATCTAAAAATATATTGCCCGGAAAAGCAGAAGAAGAATCAAGAAAAAATATAGCAAATTATCGAAAGCAAATTAGTGATTTAAATAAAGAAAATACTCAATTTTTAAATAGAGAAAATTTGCAACAAGAATTAAATGAATTAGAAAGACTTACAGACCAAGCAAATATTAACAAATTAGAACAAATCAAAAACATCCTGTCTGAAATGGGCATTGATACAACTGACATTCAAACGATTGAACGAGCAACCGAAGCAGTAAAAGAATTGCAAGCTGCTGTAAGCAATGCTCAACAAGACCGTCAAACAATTATGGGGCAGGTTAGAACTGCAGGACAGTCCGCTTTAGGGAATCAAGATTCTTATTCAATGGATTCTTATGTGGAACAAAGAGATGAAGCTCAAAGACAATTACAGAATGTAGAACAAGAACAAGCAACAAAAACCAATGAGCGAGTAAGACAAAGCTTAGAATCTATTAGTGAAGCGCAAAATGATGTCGCTCAATCAACTGAAAATGCCACTAATGCTCAAAAACGTAGTGCTTCAGTAATTGGTGACTCATTAGAAAGACAACAGCAACTCAATTCTTCTCTTGAAGATTTTAAAGATAGAATTAAATATTTTATTTCATTTCAAAATGTTCTATATGGAGTTAAGAATGCTGTTTTACAAACGTATAACGATGTAGTAGAATTGGACGAAGCACTAGCATCTATTGCTATGGTCTCTGATTATTCTGTAGAAGATATGTGGGGATTTTATGACCAATATGCCGACATGGCACAGAAGATGGGACAAAATACTAAAGATGTTATTCAATCTAGTGCTTTATACGTACAACAAGGGAAGGATTAAGCCTTTACATACGTAAAGGAGTTAGCGTATTAAAGTATTCCAGCAATCCCCTTATGTCCATAAAGGTAGCCACAACAACATGAAAACATTTGAAAGCCTTTATGAATTATGATATAATAATATTGTAATAAAGAAAAGGAAACTTTTCTAATAAAAAGATAGGAGTGATTGCGAAATGACTAAAACAATTATTATTGACGGAAAGGAAACTCATTACACAATTTCAGACAAGGGTGAGGTTTTCAACAAGAAAACAGGTAAATTTCTAAAAGGGACTTATGCCAGAAATGAGTATCATACGGTTCAATTAACAATTGATGGTAAACCAAAAACCTTTATGACACATAGACTTGTAGCAGAAATGTTTTTGCCAAATCCAGACAATTTATCAACTGTAATCCATATTGATGAAGACAAATATAATAATTCTTTAGACAATTTACAATGGAGCGGTGAACCAAGAAGAAAAGGTAGTCGTCCTCCCAAAGTAAAAAGGGAAACTGTTATTATTGAACCAAGTGATGATTGGAAAGTAATGCCATTTTGTAATACTTATTTAGTAGGTAGAAATGGACAGATTTACAATACTTATACTCAGAAAATGGTTAAGGGAACAAACAGAAATGGATACTTACGAATGCAAATTGATGGAAAGTTTTATTCTGTTCATAGACTTGTTTATGAGACCTTTTTCGGGGAAATTCCAGAAGGAATGGTAATTGACCATATTAATGGAATTAGAGATGACAATCGAATCGAAAATTTACGTTGTATTACACAGTCTGAAAATGCTATGAATGCTCAGTCGAATGGGCATAAATGCCAACATAAAGTTGGACAATACGAAATCAATAGTGATGTTTTAATCAAAGAATATCCAAGTTTCGCTGCGGCGGCAAGAGAAATGGGAGTCTCTTCGGGTGCTATTATCAGTGCCGCAAAACGCAATGGAACAAGTTGTGGATATAAATGGAAAGAACTTTAATAATTAATTAGCCTTTGAAACGATTTGAATTGCGGGAATCTCCTTAGAGCTTTTGTTACTAAGCAATTATTATTGTGGTAAGATTAACAACCTTAGTATAGTAAAAAGGCAAAAGATTGGACAATCCGCAGCTAAGTTATTTTTCAAAAAAATAAAAAGTCCAACGATTATCCCCTTTCAAAAGGGAGTAGTATTAAACAATGCGAAGTGAATCACCTTATTAGGTAAGATATAATCTTGGCTCTATAGAAATATAGAGCTGTTTTTTAAACAGTATAAGAAAGTAGTAATTCTTATAGAAAGAAACGCTAAGTTTGGAAGAATCAATGGGATTAACTGAATCTACTCTAAGATTAGCAACACTAGCACAAGAAAGCTTTACAGAATCTACTAAATATTTGACTTCTGCTTTAAGAGGTTTTAAACTCGAAATGTCAGATGCGGATAGAGTAGTAGATGTATATTCTGAATTAGCTGCTAAAGCGGCAGCAGACGTTAAATTAATCGTTAGCGTCTAAAGAAATTAATTGCTGGGAAATCCTTATAGGACAATCAGCAGCTGTGTTATTTTTTATAATAAAAAGTTCAACGACTATCTGAAAACAGAGTAAAATAAAGATATTTGAAAAATTTTTTGAAAAAGATATAGTCTAAACCTTATAGTAATATAAGGCTCTAAGCATTAAAATAGAATCGAATTTTAATGAAATGTAATGTAGCGACATTGCTAATGCTATGAGTAGAACTGCATCAATTTCTGAATCAGCAGGTATGGCTCTTGAAACCACTGCTGCTTTCTTAACACAAACAGTAGAAACAACTCAGGAATCTGCTGAGAATATTGGTTAAAGCTAGCCAATAAAAAATCTTTTAAAATGACGGGAAAGCCCTTAGAGCTTTAACTACTAAACTATGATAGTGATAGCATAGTGGTAAGATTAATAACCTTAGTATAGTAAAAAGGTTAAAGATTGGGTAATCCGCAGCCTAATTTCAGATTAACTGAAAAAGGTTCAACGACTATTGATAAATAAAACCAAGTGGTTTAAAAAATTAGATACAAAGATATAGTCTCAACTTTATAGAAATATAAAGCAGTTCATAAGAGAACGTATAAGAATTAACGCTTCTTATAGAAGATAATTGACAGCTATGAAATCAATCATTGCAAGATTTACAGAGCTAAAAGAAAATGTTGCTGGAACTTCTGAATCACAATTCAGCGACTTAAATTATAACAACGTAGACAAGGCATTAAAATCTATTGGGGTTTCATTAAAAGATAGTAGCGGACAATTTAGAGATATTGATGATGTATTTCTAGATATTTCTAAGAATTGGCAAGGATTATCAAGAAACTCTCAAAGATATATTGCAACTGTTGCAGCTGGTAGTAGACGATAAATCTCGTTGTCCACTGCTTTTCACGGCTTTATAATATGAATAACCAAAAACCTTCTTAATTGTCGGGAATATTCAATAACTTTTTAATAACTAAACATTGTTAGTAATGACAATGTGGCGAGGGTAATGACCGAGGTAAAGTAATATCATTAAAAAGGAACAATCCGCAACGGAGCTTCTTGAAAGAAGAACGCTCACAGACTATCGAAAGAGTAGAATGATAAAAGCATTTGAAAGAGAAGGTAGAAATCAATTTTTATTAAGTTTATAAGGAGAAAAAATATGGAAAAGAAAATTATTATTGACGGAGTAGAAACTGATTATATTATTACAGATGAGGGCATTATTATCAATAGTAAAACTAATAAAGAATTAAAAGTTAGAAGTAATGGCTCAGTTAGTCTTAATATTGCAGGAAAGCATAAAACGACTACGGTAAAGAAATTAGTGGCAGCTGCTTTTATTCCTAATCCAGAAAATTTACCTTACACTATAAATATAGATGGAGATAAAACTAACAACAAGATTGATAATATTAAATGGATTAGTGCTAGTGAAAATAGTAATAATACGTGGCGAAAAAGAAGAGAAAATAAAACAACAAATAATGGAATTAAACTTACTAGAAAAATTTCTAAAAATATAGTCGGAAGACAAGAAATCACGGAAATTGAACCTAATGAAAAACGAATTATTTTAGATGGAAAAGAAACTTCTTATGTGGTAAATCCGCATGGTCGTATTAGAAATTTAAAAACAAATAGAACATTAAAAGGTTCAATTTTACATTCTTATAGATATATCAATTTTAGACAAGATGGAATGAACAGGAATAAGGCAGTTCATAGATTGGTTGCCGAAGCTTTCATTCCTAATCCAGAAAACAAACCATATGTTGACCACATTGATGGAGATAAATTAAATAATGATATTTCTAATTTAAGATGGGCAACAGAATTAGAAAATGCTCAAAATAAACATTTAGATAAAACTCCTGAAAGTCCTAAATTTGATGAAATTGTTTTTACGCAAGAAGAATTAGATAATGAAATTTGGAAAGAATATAAAGATACAGGTTATTTTATTTCCAATTTGGGTAGAGTGAGAGGGATTAAAAACAAAATTTTATCTGGAACTAAATTAATGTCTGGGTATATTAGTTATAGTTTAGGTAGAGAAAATCTTTTAGGGCATCTTCTTGTTTGGATAACTTTTATTGGAAATAAAAAAGAAAATACAGATATTAATCATATTGACGGCAATAAGCATAACAATAGATTATCTAATCTAGAAGAAGTTTCTCACCAAGAAAATATGCAAAAAGCAGCAGATGAAACTAATGCTTGGAATTTTAGAAAAGTTGGAGAGTATAATGACAAAGGAGAGCTTTTAAATGTATATTTGAACGCAAGTGATGCGGCGAGACAAATTGGGATTTTGCTGGGTTCTATGAGAAATACCATTAGAAGAAATGGTAAATGTTTTAATGGATTAACGTATAAATATTTATGATATAGGCTATAGCTATGAATCGTGATTAGTTGGTATTTAAACAGTCAAGATTTATTGCTTGTGAATCAGGCAACAATATTTGAATTGCTGGAAAATCCTTAGAGCTTAATAAACTACAGCATAAAAAGAAATTTTATGTGCGAAAGTTAAAAATTATTAAGATTGGATAATCAGCAGCCAAGCACCATTTAGGTGAAGGTTCGACGGTCATTTTTTTAGGGGCAAGCGTCCTGAAGCGGAAATTTCAGAAATGATAAGATATGACCTTTTCTTATAAGAAATTATAAGTTCTGAATAAGAAGAAGCGAAGTAGCGAATCGCTTTTAAAAATAAAGATGATGAGTGATTATGACCGCACAATGGAATTAATTGATGCGGCATATAATTCAGCAGGCAAATCACAACAACAATTTGCCAAAAACATGGAAACCATTGAATTTAAAACCAAAAGATTAAAGAATTCATGGGAAACTTTAAGACAATCGTTTGTTAATAGCGATTTCTTTAAGGGAGCAGCCGATTCTGCTAATAATTTATTACAATCTTTAAATGAATTATCAGGTAAGGATTATGCTGTATTAGCAGCTTCTTTCTTGCTTTTTGGAAAGAATCTTGCTATGGGAATTATAAAAGGTTTCAGTCAATCAATTACATCAATTAATGCAGCAATTGGAACGACTATAGAAAAAATAAGTCAAAAAATTATTCCAGAAGATTTAAAGATTAAATTGGGATTGAGTTCCGATAGTCAACAAAGAATAGATAAACTAAAACAAGATATTGAAAATTTAAAAAGTCAAAAAGTAGAAATAAAAGTTGATACTACAGATGCTAGAACAAAAATAAATGAATTACAAGACCAGCTAAGTGATGTTTCTCAAAGAAAAGAATCTCTTTCAAGAAAAGATAATGAAATAATAGACAATATAAATAGTAAATTAAATAATATTCCAACATCAAAAAAGTTTTATAAAGCAAAACAAGATTTTTATCTCTCTGGAAATTCTACTGATTTAATTAATTTATTACCAGATAAAAGCAATGCTGATGAAGTTAAAAAATTCTTAGAACAAGAATACGAAAAACTTAAACAAAATGTTGAACTTTTTGATGATTTAGAAAAAGAAGAAAGAGAATTAAATAATAAAATTAATCAAATAAAAGAGACAATACAAGAAGCTCCTTCTGAAAAACAAGCGGGAGCTATAGAAAGAAAAAATGCTAAAACAGATAAAAAAATTAGTAAAAAAGAAAAACGAATTTCTCAAATTGAAAGCATGATGCCAGAGGAAGAATCTCTGATAAAACAAAGAGGAGATTTCTATGGGCAAGTCTTTTCTGCAGCATTTTTAACAGCTACAACGACTGGATTGTTAGCTGACGACCCATTTAAAGCTTTTGGAACTACTAGTTTAACTACATTAGGATTGCTAGTCCCTCAAGTCGTTAGTATTTTTACTACAATGGGTGTAAAAAGTGGATTAGCTTTTATTAAAAGTGCTGGTCCAGTAGCCTTAGCTATTACTGCTGTTACCGCCGCTGCAACAGCTGGTATAGTGGCTATTAGAAAAAAACTTCAAGAGATTGAAGATAATAAAATTGAGAATAGAATTACTGCCGCAAAAAAACGATTAGAAGAGTTGAAAGACGCAGCAAATACAGCAACTACTAACGCAAAAGAATCACGAGATTCAGCGGAATCTATAAGTGATTTAAAAGATGAATATGAAGCTTTAAATTCTAAACAAGTTAAATCTTCTGAAGAACAAGAAAGATATAATGAATTAGTGTCTCAAATTAGAGAACAGTTTCCCGAAATCATAACATATTATGATGAAGCTACGGGACAATTACAGGTTCAAGCTGATTTATGGCAAAGCATGATAGAATCTCAAAAGAAAATTTCCCAAGGAGATATTCAGGAAAGTTATTTAAAAAATCTGCAAGCTGCTAATGAATCTTTTAATCTACCACAATTACAATTAGAAAAAGCTCAATTAATGCCACAAAATTTTGAAAAAGTTATAAAATTACAAAGACTAATGGGTGGCAATGGATATTATGGTAGATATTTGGATGATAGCAGATGGTCTGAAAAAATGGCAAAAGATTATTTGCAAGCATTACAGGCAACCATTCGAGAGTATATGGGAGATACCGATTTTCTTTTTCAAGATTTGTTTGATGAGCAAGGTATCCAAATTGATTTTAAAACTATTTCTGATAAAGATGCGGAAGCTTTACTGGATTTAATTATGGGAAGGGAAAATCCCGATTCTTCAAAATTTGAAGGAGTATTAAATTATTTTGATACGGTAAAAGGTGAAATAAATTCTCAAACTGATGAAGTAAGAAGAGCCCAAGAAACACTAGAAAATGAACAAGTAGCTTATCTATCACAAGCAATACAAGGATTAAAAGACGAGTCAGAAGCAGTTTCTAATTTTGTCGCCTTACAATTTAAGGGAAAATTTGAGAAAACTTATAAGGATTTTCCAGAATTTAGTAAATTTGGTTCATCAGAACTTTCAGCTTTAGCTGTATATGGTATTACAGACGAAAAAAGTTATAAGGATTATAAAAAAAAATCGCCAGCTGAATTACTTAGTATTTTAAATTCAGCTGTTGCTGGATATGAACAATTACAAGCAGCTCAAGAAAAAGCAGCAGAACTAACCGATAAACAAAAGCAATCCATTTCTGAATTTGCTCAAAAAGTTCCAGAATTAACAGCAGCTCAGCTACAATCCTACCAAATCGCCGGAATAAATGCAGAAGAATTTGATAAATATAAACAGCAGTATATTGACACTTTAAATTCAGCTCTTTCAGATGCTTCAAGCTTTACAACTTATGGAAAAGATGTCTTTTCTACTTGGACTACTGACCAAATTAATCAATTTGCTTTAAGTATGGCGGATATTTCTGATAGACTTGGGGAAGATACAGCTAAAGATTTTGCTGATGCAGCGTTAAAATTCAAAGACCAATATAATCTAACTGCTAAAGAATTTAGTGCTTTAATGTCTACTGACTTTGTTAATACTGATTTAACAAATATTGAAGAAGCAAAAGAATCTATCATTAATGTTTTAGAAGAATCAATGACTAGTGATGAAGCTAAGGCGGCAGTTGAAGCCTTTTACAATATGGCTGAAGATATGGGGCCTTTGGATTTAAAAATAGATACCGAAGGTGCTTTAAAAACAATTGAAGACCAAGTAAAAGGTAAACTAGATGATATTGTTAAATCTTTCAGTAAAACAGTTCAACCAGCTATTGAAAATCAGTTAACAAATGGCTTTATCAATTTTTCAGACTATTCATCTTTAGCTGACGAATTAAAAACTATGAAGTTAGATATTAACGATTATGTTAAAGCAACTTCTAATGGTTATGTTCTTGATACAGAAGCACTTAGAGATGCTTATGTAAATCTAGCTTTAACTCAAGACCAATTAGTTGAAGCAGCAAAAGACCAGTTGCGGCAAGCTATTAGCGAAGAGCAACAAAAACTTACTACACTACAACTATATCAGGCACAATTAAATGCTACAAGTTCTCAGATTTCATTAAACAATGTAATTATTTCTCAATTACAAACAATGAATTTGCTACAAGGAAAATATGTTCCTGCTAGTGGAATTGTTAACTTTAATCCGGCTGAGTTATCAGCTGAGAAAAAAAGTGTTTCTGATGCAATAAGTGGCTCTAAAAAACAAATTGAAGATTTAAATAAACTTTTGAATGATGAAAGCTACTTAAAGAATATTGGTCTAATGGGAGAATCTGCAGCGGCAGAGATTCTATCTGGCTATGGTGATGCTCAAAAAAAAGCTACAGAAGCTCAGAAAAAAACCGCTGACAATGCGAATAAAGTAGCAGACGCACAAAAGAAAGTTGCTGATGCAGAGAAGAAAGTAGCAGATGCTCAAAAAGATTTACAAGAAGCTTTATATGGAACTGAATGGTATGAACCAGCAATCGACCATTTGTATAACTATACTACCCTAATTGAAAGATTAGGCAAACAAGCTGATGAAACAAAAGAAAAAATTGAAAATCTAAAATCAGAAGACAATGTTGATGATTTAGTTAAAAAATACCAAGATTTAATTCATCAAGAAGCTGTAGCAACAAAAGCTGAAAATGCTGTAATTGAACAGTCTGTTCAAAACTTCTTAAAAGTGTTAGATGAGAATTATGCAGGTTATTATTCTATGATAAATGATAGAGTAATGATTGATATTAAAGCATTGACTGATGCTCCTATGAATGATGACTTAAAGTCTTATGCAATGGAAACAGCACAGCAAATCAATGAACTTTTAGACCAGATTGATGATAACAATGACAAATTAAAAGATAGATTAGATGAAGCGGAACAAATTAGAAAAGATGCTAGAGATAAAGTAATTGACTTACAAGACAAAGTAGTAGAAGTTCTAAAAGAAAAATATCAAGAAGAAATTGATGCTACCAAAGACAAATATAGTGCTTTAGAGGAAGCAGATAATGATTATCTAGATGCTCTTGAGGAAGCCATTGAAAAACAGCGTAAGCTTAGAGATAGAGAAAATTCTTATGAGGATTTAGCACAAAAAGAGCGTAAATTAGCTTTATTAAAACGTGATACATCTGGCACTAACCAAAAAGATGTTTTATCTTTAGAAGATGAAGTCCAGCAAGATAGAGAAAAATTATTAGATGATGAAGTAGATTCTTTAATTGACTCTATGAAAGAAATGTATGAAACACAAAAAGAAGCAAGAGACGCTGAAATCGAATATTTAGAAGATGTTCTTGATGCCGCTGATTTATATAAAGAAGCCGCTGAAATTATTAGTAATTGGGCTTCTCAGGAAGATATGACAAGTTGGTTCTTTGAAAATAATCCAGAAGTAGAAAGCATGACAGTTGAAAAACTCGAACAATATAGAGATGAGTTAGAAGAGCTTTATAATGCCAGAGAAGTTTATATGACAACTTCAACAGTTGACTTTACTAATGCTTTACAAACCACACAAGGAGAAGTGGAAGCTACTATTTCTGCTATTAGTGAGACTTTAACAGACGAAGCTGACCGTTCATTAGGAGAAGTCCAAGAAAAGGTGGCAGATGCGCAAGAGAAAGCAAGAGAAGCATTACAAGATGCTTTAGATGCTTTGGCTGATGCACAAAGTTCTGTTGCTGATGCTATGGCTGATACTGCTAACACTTCTATGAATTATATGAAACAAGTTTCAGATTATTATTCAAGCTTATTGGCTTCCATGATGGCAAATCAAGCATCTCAAACTGTTATTGCTATGGGTGCTCAAGGACTAACCACCGCAGAAAATGAAGAACTTAAAGCTTTACAGAATAAAAAGACTAAAACAGCTGACGATAAAAAACGAATTCAAGAACTACAGAATAAAGGTAAAACACATAGTATTTCTCAGACCGCCGCAAATCCTATTACAGGAATTACGGGACAGTCTTTAACTAGTGCCGTTTCTAGTATTAAGATTAAGGCACAAAGAGAACAAGATTGGAAAAGCACTATATCGCAGCATAAAAGTTCTAAAGATTCTAATGGAAAGCAAAGAAACTATGTCTTTTCTACTGGAACAGACTCTTATTATTTTAGCACACAACGAGAAATGCAAGATTGGTATAACAAATGGAAAAATAGCGGCAAAATTAGTGGACTTACAAAAGATTCCAAAGGTAATTTTGCGGCAAAAGCAAAGAAAAGAACAGGAAAGCATGGTTTTTCAAATCTTTCTGGTTTCAAATATGCTGACGGCGGCTTAGTAAACTATACTGGCCCGGCTTGGGTAGATGGAACGCAGAATAAGCCGGAAGCTTTCTTGAATGCTGAAGATACAAAACGTATTGGACAAGCGGCAGAATTACTAGCTAATTTACCTATCTTTAATAACACAAGTAATGCTAATAATGCAGTTTCCGCAACTTATGGAGATACAAACGTCTCTGTCAACATTACAGTAGAGAGCATTGCTAATGATTATGATGTAGATAGAATGATGAAACGAGTGGAAGAAAAAATAACGAGTGCTGCCAAACCAATTGGAACTTCGGTTATTTTAAAGAAATAACTTTTAGACCTCTTGCCTTAATTCGGCGAGGGGTCTTTTTTGTAGGAGGTAAAAGGATGAAAGATTTTGTTGGTTTTCGCTTTGGAAACATTCATACAAACGATTTGAATTTATTAGTTGTTTCTTCAAGTGATAGATATAATAAAAATTTGTTGCCTGACCCAACAGACTATACAACAGATGTAGTTGGTTCTGATGGCACATACTATTTTGGTCAGACTTATGACAAAAGAGAATTTTCATGTAATATTGCTTTTGATAACATTTCAGAAGAAAACTGGAGAAAAATTTCACAAGTCTTTTCCACAGACAAATTAAAGGATTTAGTTTTTGATGAACTTCCTTATAAGACTTATAGAGCAAAATTATCATCGAAGCCAGATTTTAATTTTATTTGTTTTACTGATAGACATACAGGTGAAAGAGTATACAAGGGCGAAGGAACTTTAAATTTTATTTGTTATTTTCCTTATGCTTTTGGTTTTAATAAATATATTGTTCGGGCGGCAGATTATTATTTAAAGACACCACCCGAAAGAATTATTTTAACTAACACTATTGAAGAAAATCCTTATAAAAAGAAAAAACAAAAAATTTATAATAAAAATACTAAAGAATATTATAATGTTGAAAACAATATGGGAACTCCATGGAAAGGGGGCTATCCAACAATTGAACAAGTTCAAGCTGGCGAACTATACTTTAATACTCCTGATGGAGAAAAAACAATTATTGATGTAAGAGGATATTGGAATAATGTGCCTGAATGGGCAAAATCTTCTAAATTATTGACGACACCAACTTTAGATTATGACCAAGAACTTATTTATTTGCCGCAATATTCTAAAACAAATTATATTAATATGGATATGGGATTAAATAACGAAAATGCTTTAATTGGTAGTAGATTATTAGTTTATAATCCGGGTGATATTCCAATAGATTTTGAATTAAAATTAGATAATAATGAAAGAAGTTTTTGGACTAATAGGGGAAATCATTTTCAAGTTAGACGCTATAATGTTCAAAGATTACCTATTCCAGCAGCAGTAGATTGGACTGGTTTAACCACTGAAAGTCCAATTGATGAAGATACAAAAAAATACGGAGACGCTTATTTTAAAAAGCCTAATGTTCTACCATGGTCTTTACCTAATGGAATTATAGTGGGACGACCAGACCCAAGATTATTAGGAAAAGCACATCCTAAACATTGCTATATAGCAGAACCTATTCCAAGAGAAAAATTGGCTCATTATATAAAATTATTCTATTGGCAATCTTCGTTGCTAAAGGATAATAACGAGAATCCTTTATTAGAATTTGAAGAAGGTGTTGAATATGCCAATAGATATGAAGAACTTTATGACTTATGTATTGATGATATGGAACGCTATGAATTATATTGGAAAACATTAAAAGAAGCTATATTAGATAAATATAAAGATGCTGCTGTTTTTCAAAATAATACTTATACGCATAATGATTTTACAAGAGATTATCTATATAATCCACCAGAATATATTACAAGAAGTAAAGATTTATATTATGGACAAGATGATTTTAATTTATCAATTATGCCGCAGTGGATTACAAACGACTATTTTGATATTACCACAGATGATATTAAAAATGCAACGCTATACCTTGACACAGAAAAAGAGATGTTGTATAATATAGATAACCCAGAGTATAAAAAAGAAGATAAAAAAACTTATTCTAATTTTTATACATATAAGCCTAAAAAAACAATTTATAATGAAAACATAAAACAAGGACATTGGTTTAAACTGCCGCCGGGGTGGTCTTTGATTGAAGTTGCTCCTGTATGTGATGAAGATTTGTGGGGCGGAAAGCGTTGGTTAGATGCTAGACCTTTTGATTGGGGTTATGGCGGCGATGATGGTAAATATAAATATATCCAGCAAAGATTTGATTCAGTTTATTATCTGGCAGCAAAAGAATATCTACTTAAACTCAAAAAACAGATAACCGATTTAAATACAAATGCAAAAATTGACGAAGCGTTAAAATTCCGGCACTGGTTTGATGATGAAATTGCAGCATTACCAAAAGATGATAAATTTGGCTATCAGTTATACAAACGCAGAGAACAACAATTGGAATATGGCTTTTTAAAAACTCTGCAACAATATTGGAGAGTTAATGCCGCACCAGCAATGGGAATTAAAGGCGACATTAACGAATGGTGGTGGTATGCTTGTAATTATATTTGGGATTTATTTCCACCACTCTATTGGGGTTTAGCAGATATATTAAATAAAGCACAAATTAAATATACGCCACTGTTTTATTAATAAGAGGTGAGAGAAAAGGTATGTCAATTCAAAAACATCCATATGAATTGAGCATTTGGGAAGAACACTTAGGTAACAATGGTATTAAGAGTGAAAGACGTTTAGCGACTATTGGTAGTTCTAACATGACTTATGGCGGCAAAGCGACCGAAATTGAATTAAAAAAAGAAATTAAAGGAACTAATACATTAACTTTTAAAATGCCATCTAAGTTTTTTGACTCAGAGAAAGGAGAATATGTTAAAAATGAATTTATTGATATGCTTTATAATGAGCAAAAAGTAAAGTTATTTTATAAAGATAGTTGGCTAGAATTTTATGTAAAGCAAATCTCAGAAGAAAAGAATTTTAAGAGTTTAATGAAGACTTTTACTTGTCAAGATAGTTTTATTGATGAATTATCTAGAACAGGTTATGGGATTACTTTTGATGAGGAATTATATAACAATGTAGATGAATTAGGTGTTTTTATGAACACGATTCTTGAAGATAGTGTATGGGATTACAAACCCGAATTAAACACTGGTGATTTTACAGAATTTAAAGAAGAACGCTTTTACAAAATTCCTTTATCACAATTTGGTGGAAAAATTAAAGCCTATCCAATTACTTTAAATATAAAGCCAGAAAATTTTAATGAAGAAAGTGAATATTATAGAAGCGTTATTGAAAAAGATGGCAAGTTTGATAAATTAAAAGAAGCAACTTTAACAAATATTTTTACAGACGAAGAACGTGCATTGGAATTGGGTGATGATTCAGCAAGAGAAAAAGAAATTTTTTGGGACAATTATTACAAAGATAATGGTTTTAAGTTATTAGATAACACTAAAATGATAGAACTAAGCGGCGATTATATCTATGTTCCATATAGCGATTTGTCTTTTATTTATGGTAATGTTTATACAAATGCTTATAAAGCTACAGAAGAACCAGCTTTATATGGTAATTATGAAGAAAACAAAAATAATAAACAATATGCTTTACAACCAAAATCAAAAAGTCCTACAGATTTAATTCAATTTATTTTCTTTAAGGACGGCGACAAAATTTTAATTGATGAATCTGGAACAGTAGTAAATAATGATTGTCATTATGTTATTAAGGTTTCTCAATGGAATGAAGCATTAAAAGAACAATTAAAAAACAAAGACACTTTAATCTATTGGGCTACTGCGGCAATTCCAGAAGAGTCTAAACTAACAACTAAATATGAACTAAAAACAGATGGTGATATAACTTATTCTGTTAATGTTAAGCCAAATACCCGAACTATTGATGATTTTACATGGTATCCTATTTATTATGATGGATACATGGAAGAATTGGGCGACAACGAAGTTTATGCGGCAAGAAAAATTTCTATTACTGATAGAACTGAATTTAATTTAAATTCAGAAATCTATTGTAAAATTTATAATAACAAAGCAGAAGAATATGAAAATATCTATTCCGAAAAAGAAATTAATGAAATTATAAAAACTGATGTAGGTAAAGATTTTAGAGTATGTTCAAAAGATGATACAAGGATTATTTTACCTACTTTGGCAAAAAATTTAGTTCAAAATGGCGAAAAAATTACTAAAGAAACAGGCTGGGAATCGCTTACACAAAATGATACAAGTGAATATAATATCGGTTCTTATGCTAACCTTTTAGAAGTAAATGTTAAATCCACAAACGAACTAACGGAAGAAGCTACTGGCGAAACTATTGACGAAAATATTAGTGATTTTTATTTAGAAATTTTAAGCCCGAATATTGTAAAAGGCTATGATATGGATTTAGAAGGAACTGTTTCATCTGATTATTGTTTGAACTTTGGGTTGTCTGCTAATGAAATTAACATTGAAAAAGATAAAGTTTATGCTATTAGAATTAGCACAGGAAAATGGATTATTACAGATTATTCAATTACTTTTAGAAATAATACAGAAAACACCGTTCATAGAGCTAATGAGGACGAAAAAGAATTATATACTAAGGCTTTAGAATCTTATAATGATTTTCTTCTAAGTTGTGATTTAAAAGAATTAACAACAGAAAGTTCAGAGGATGATTTTAAAAATTATTTAAAGAATGCTATTGCTGAATATGATAAGAATATTTCAGAATTATATTCGAAATGGGCAAATTGTAATGCCGAAGACGATTATAATTATTTAATTTATAGAGCTTACACAAATGAAAAAAAAGACATTCCAAAAGACAAACAAAATTCTTATGTTGAATTGACAGCGGATGCCTATAAAACATGGGCTACTGCAGCAATTATTGAGAATAAGGTTTTTACTAAAAATTATAATGTCGATTTAGATAAAATCATTATTGGTCAAGGTTCTGTTGATATTAATGGTAATTATACTTTAAGTGGTGTTAGCAATAGACAAGATACGGATAAATTTATTTCTTTTGCTGATATTTTTGAAGATATGAATACTTTAACTTTTGTTCCATTCAATGATAAAAGCAATTCTGATGCACCTTTAACAACAACTTTACATTATAAGAAAAAGAACGGCACTTGGACATGGGATGAAATAGAAAGCCCAGAAGCAGATGTTCCAGATAACGCTTATTTATTATTTAAAGCAAAGGCTAATATTACTACACCATACATTGGAATTCGTTCTGATTCTGAGCCTATGACTGTTTCTATTGATTCAACAAAAGCTATTAATTACGGAGAAACCGATTATAGCGGAGTTAAATTAGAATTATGGTCTGAGGGTGAAGACAGCAACAGTTATTTAGTTGATAAAGCGGAAGTTAAGATTTATAAAGTAGATAATAAGAATTTCTCAGATAAATTTCTTGAAGCTGTTGGATGGAAAATTGAGGATTCCGGCAGCTCAGGTGGACAAGGAGATAATGATGGAAGCATTAAAGCAAAAGGAATTGATGTTTCTTATGCTCAAGGAAAAGTTGATTGGAAAAAAGTAAAAGAATCTGGAAAGGTAGATTTTGTAATAATTCGTGCTGGATATGGGAAAGATTCCGTTGATGAACAATTTAATAACAATACTCTTGGCTGTGCTGAAAATGGTATTCCTTATGGTATATATTGGTATAGCTATGCTCAGACAGCCGAGGATGCTGTAGAAGAAGCAAAAAAATGTATTAAAACTATAAAAGATAAGAACTTAACTTATCCAGTTTTCTATGATGTAAAAGAAAGCAGCAATATTAATAGTATAAATGAATTAAGTGTTGCTTTTTGTGAATACATGAAATCACAAGGCTATTCATGTGGTATTTATTCTTTTGCTAGTGGATTGGAAAGTGTTCTGTCTACTGAAAACAAAGAAAAATATCCAATTTGGGCAACACAATTTGGAACTAATGGAAAACTTACAGCGTATACAGGAAAATATGTTATGTTTCAATATAGTTGCACAGGTAGAATTGATGGTATTACAGGAAATGTTGATTTAGACTATTGTTATGAAACTTATAAAAAATCAACAACAAAAAAGGTTCAATCTCAGCAATTAATGTTATTCGCCGCAAATGATGATAATGAGAAAGAAAATGAAAACAAAAAGGATGAAAATACAGAGACTTACGACTATACATTAAATGATGGAGATTTGCTTACAGATGCTAAACCTGTATGGAAAGGCACAACTTCAAGCATAGACCCATTATTCTTTAATGTTATGCTGCCAAAAAATAATGATACAAAATCTATGGCTTATGCTTTGTTTATTAATGACTATTATTATGGGATTTTTTGGTTAGAGCAAACTAAAAAAGAAACAGAAGATGAAGAAGAATCTGGAGGTGAAAGTTCATAATGGCAAGTGTATCGGTTAATTATAATTCGAGACAGTTAGAAGGTGCTATGTCTGCTGTAAAAAGAGGTTCAGGATTATTACTTATTAGTCCTAAGCCCTACACAAAAACTGGTAATGCTGCCACCGCCTTCGTGGTAAAACAAGGAAGATTATCCCAAAGTCAAATTAAAAGTTTATGTGCTACTGCTATTACTCAAAATGGTTTGTTTCCTATTGGAACGAATCAATATTACCATGTCTCAGCTGATAAAACAAATGCTAATGGTTCTATGAGAACAGGTATCTTATCAATGAGTATGATTCAATTTAACAATATTATTTTAAACAATATTTATACTGCTTTATGGACAACAGCACGAGACACTAAACATATTTACTACACAAACGATTTAGGCTTAACAAAACGTCAAGTTGGAGCAACCTCAAGATTAGGAAATGGCTTTTATTTTAAAGCAGGTTATTATGATGGCGGCAAAGCTATTCTAAATGGGGATTACGCTATTTTTAGTGTTAATCCCTCTAATGCTGGAGAAAAGAAAGCAATAGGCAATGTGAATCAAATTAGAAATTATCTTAGTTCTGCTATGAGTGCTGATGCTACTGCAGCAAGAGCAAAGAATTTCATGATGGTTAAATTAATAAAAGATGATGCAACACAATATAATTATAAACTTTGTGCTGGTGGACTATCTCATGGCGTATCTTTGGCTCAAATTCAATCTTGGTTAAATGATAATGATTCATCTTCTGGTAATTCAGAAGAACCAGATGGCGGTTCTAATTATGGCGGCATTAGTTTAGATGGAAATTATTCAAGTGCCTACGATACTGTATCTGTTTTTGGTGGCTTAGTAAATCCTGAATCTTCTATTACAGCTTTAGAGTATATAAACGATTTTAGTAATTATAAATTGGTTTTTAAACCCGGTAAAGACGCAAGAACAACAAAAAAGCCTTTGTACGAAAAGCCAGAAGAAGGTGTTGTGATTGATGAAAAAAAGCTAATTATTAAAGCACAAATTCCAAAAGGACAAGTCCCGACTTCTATGACTTTATCAAATAAATATTATAATTATGTAAAGATTGACCAAGCGAATTATTCTCCAGAAGAGTTCTTTACTTATTTAGACCAAGTTCTTAATTTGGATTTTACTGGAGAACATATATGGAAAAAAGATTCGCCACCATTAATAAAATTAAATCATGAAGCTGATAAAGATTCGTTAATTGAAAGCAAATGGGAAAAGTATCCAATAGAATGGAGATTAATTCCTATGACTTCTTTTGCGGTTGATAAAAAATGGTATAATACATTAAAAGAGGAAGATGTAGTATTAGAAAATATCTTAAAAAATAAAGAATCCAAAGCAATTGGATTGAAAGATTTCTTCTTAAAAGATTCAGAAGAAAGAGTTAAAAATAAACTCTTATTTTTTGATGTCTATTATGAAGGGGAAAAGATTAAAACAAAAATTTCAGATGTCAGAGATTTTACTGTTTTCTTAAATAAAATTGCTGAAATATTAGAATTTGGTGAAAGAAAAACATTAGAATGCGTTTTAAAATTTGAACAAAAACGAAAGTCTGTAAATCTTTATGAATTAAAATTATTTGAAGCTTTTACACGTGGACACGATTTTATTCAAGAAGACTATACCACTGTTAGACCACAAGAACAAGATGTAAATGGCAATCGTTTAATGGATTTCGATGATAACTATTTTGTTTACAAATATACTGGTAGAGATTTTGATATATTGAATGGGCGGCAGTCTAATAAATTGTTTGAATTGCCGGATTCAAAAGGCGTTTATTGCTCTTTAGTTCATGAAAAAGATTTACTAACTGAAACTGATATTACCTTAGGAGAAACCTATGGTGTTCAAAAATATTTTGTAGAAGCAATGAAGTTTCTAAATCCAAAAACCAATAAATATGAATACAAAGATACCTTTAAAGTAAAAGATTATTTGGAAGCCACTGACCCAACTATTTATACTGAAGATGATATTGAAATTATCACGACAAAAATTGATTTAACACAGTGCCAATATTATGATGCCACAAAAGCAACCTATCAAAATGGTTGGTGCGATTGTTCTTTTGGCGGCAACTTTGACAAAGAATGTATTTATCAAAAATTGGGCTACTGTCCATATAGATTTCAAACCGAAAAACATCCAAGAAGAATCAGAACCTTATCACAAGAAAAATCAAATCGTTTTAATTTAATTCAGGAACTATCTAAAGTTTTTGAAATTTATCCACAGTTTTATATAGAATTTGATAAAAACGGCAAAATTCTTTTAGACGAGAATGGTAAAATGAAAAAGCACGTTTTCTTTATGACTGAAAAAGGCGGTATTCAACAAATCGGTTTTAGATATGAAAAAAACTTGGCTAATATATCAAGAACTGTAGATTCTTCTTCTTTAACAACAAAACTCTATGTAGAAAATGTTGATAGTGAATTATCTAAAACAGGAATGTGTTCTATTGAAACAGCTGAAGATAATGTTGGTAAAAATTCTTATATTATGGACTTTTCTTACTACACTCAAAAAGGGTTGTTAAATGCTGAACAAGTTGTAAGGGATTTATATGGAATTGATAAAGGAGATTTCGCTTTCTTACCTACTATTGGTTACTATAATGAAAAGTATGATGATTTAACTAATTTAATCATTAATATGACTGGCGAAGCAATGAAAGAATTAAAAGCGGCGAATATTGTTAGTGATGAAGGTATCACAACGGCGTTAGAAGAACGGCAAAAAATTTCACAAAGAATGTATCAATTTAAAGTTAAACAGTTGAGCAAAGATACTACAGATGACGAACCCAATGACTATACTACATCGGATTCTTATAAAAATTATTTATTAAAACTAAAAGAACAAGCAACAATTCTTTGGGGACTTGTAGAGGATTTATTCTTTAGCAATAACTATTTTAATTTAATTCATAGAGAAAAGAATGAAAAAGGCGATTATACTTATGAATTCCAAAGTGTTGAATATGGAAATAAATATGAAAAAGATTTAACTGTCTTTGGGGTTCAAAAAGAATTATTAACCAAATATGCCGACTCTTATTGCCGGGGAGAATTATTCTGGCGGCTAATGATAGAAGGATTTGAAAATGAAAATTACATACCACCTTTTGAAAGCTGGGAAGACTTCAGACAAGAAATAATTCAAAAAAATCTTTATATTACAAATGGTAAAGCCGGGCAATATAAGAGTATGTATGAACAGGTAAAAATTTGGAAATTAAAGCGTTCAGAATGGTTAAACAAGATTAATGATATTAGTGATAAATTTTATAGAAAATACGAACCTTATATCAAAGAAGGAACTTGGACTGATAGTGATTATTTAACTGATAATGAATATTATTGGGCGGCGGTTAGTGTATTAGCAGATTCTTGTAAGCCACAATTAACTTATAATATTTCTGTTATTGATTTAAGTTCTCTTGACGAAGACTATACTTTTGAATTAGCTGATACTACTTTTATTGAAGATATTGATTTCTTTGGAATTAATGAAAAAACTGGTTTACCTAATAGACAAAAAGTTTTAATTTCAGCTATTAATTATAATTTAGATAATCCACAGCAAAATTCAATTGAAGTTCAAAACTATACTTCTGCTTTTGAGGATTTGTTTGAATCAATTACTGCTTCTGTTCAATCGTTAAGTTTTAACGAAAACACTTACAAAAGAGCAGCAAATTTCACAGCAACAAAATACATTTCAAAAGAAAGTTTACAAGGAACTCTATTTGAAGGAGATTTAACTCTTATTAATACAAATGATGATAACATCACCGTAAATGAAGAGGGAACAACTGGTAAAGGAATTGATAATAAATCTTCTCAATATAAATTAACTGGTGAGGGATTATATTTTTCTAAAGATGGCGGACAAACATGGGATACGGGTGTTGGTCCAAATGGTATTAATGCCGACTATATTAAATTTGGACAATTAGACGCTTCAAAAATTCAAATAGTTGATGGAAATTATATTTATTTCTTATGGGACAAAGATGGTATTTCAGCTTATCGCAGTCCTGCCACAAGCACTTCTGGTTTAGTAGACTTTACAAGATTTAACAAATATGGTTTAAGTCTTATTGAAAATAATAATGTAAGGCTAAGAGCAGGCTATGAATTCCGTTCTGGTGATGCTGTTAATTTAACTGGCGATTATCGTCAAGAGAATGAATTAACAAATCAAAATGTTGGTTTTTATTTATATAATGATAGTGGACAAGCAATTTTTAAAACCGAAACCGCTTCAGATTATGCAGATGTTAAAGGCGATTATTCTGCTAGATTAAGTCTTACAGGCGAGATGTTTATTACCAATAAGGTTCTTGAATCAGATAACAATGGACAAACAATTTCAGCAAAGCCAGAGTATCAATATTCTGGCGGTTATTACATCTATGAATCCACAATTGTTTCTTTAAGTGAAAACTCAGCTCTTACAGAAATTGTAAAGCAATATACTGATGGTAAAAATTATAGCATTTTAAGTGATAATTATGACAGTGAGGGAAATTTAATTCCAGATACCGACCACGAAGCTGGTTTAGACAAACCAAAAGATAATGTTTCTTTGCTTGTTGACGAAGAACCGGAAGAAAAGAAATATTATATTACCGTATATAAAGTTAATAATATTTCTGACGGCAATTCTATTTATTATTATTTTAACAACGATAGAACACGAATTACAAGAGTGGATGAAGGACAAGTTATAGAAATTGTTTTATCTTATAGTATTTATCGTATTGAATTTTTAGAATCTGAATTAGAAAATGGAAAAATTAAGCCTGAATTGTTAGACCAAAAATTTTCTGATAGTACACCAATTGGTATTTATAATACTTCCTTATATAGAGTAAAAGATGGAGAAAATAATTTAATTAAGGCAGGTTATCCAGTAAAGGCATTACTTCTTCAAGGAAATGAACCAAATGCTCATATTGAAACAGCAGATGATATTCAAGTAGAAACAATAACGTGCTGGAATATTAAAGACCTTGAAGTCGGGCAAGCTACTGATATTAAAACTGATTATTCGCTTTATAAAATAAACGGGAATTACGAAGGTGTAAGCTATCAATATTGGGCGGCAAAAGAATTAACAGGAAAGCAAATAGAACTAACCACTTCTGAAGTTAAAACAGACGAAGTTGGTATTTTTATTAATAATAAAACGGCTATTCATGGTGGTTCAGAAGTCATAAGAAACGAAGAAAGCTCAGAAATAGTTGAAGAAGAAAACAAAAAAGAAAATGAAAAGCAAACAGAAGAAAAAAGCAAAATTGAAACAGCTCAAACTTATGGTGCTTCAAATTCTTCAATAGTTGATATTGATTCAACAGACTTTGTAATTATCGGTGATTCTATTACAGTTGGATTGTCCACAACTCCATTAAAAGAAAGGGCAATCGGTATTGGTAGTGCTTCTGTTGATAGTCATAATAGAGTTCCGCATACTGCTTATTATGATAATGATGCTATTAAAAAAGCTAAAAATTTAGCATTCTTTTTTGGCGTTAATGATGTTAATATAGGTTATTCAAAAGAAGAATTTTTCAAATTATATCAAGAAGCTATTGATACTATTCTCGCAAAAAACAACTTAAAACTATCTAATGTAAACATTTATATTATGTCAATGATTTACATTACTTCTGATGCTAGCGGCTATAGTGTAGAAAAAAATAACAAGTTCCAAACCGAATATCTTGAAGCTTTTGCTAAGTCTAAAAATTACAAATATATAGATGTTTATAATAAAACACAAAATATCCCTAGAACTGATGGTATTCATTGCACAGGACAAGGTTATGTTCAACTATACAATATTATTAAGGACGCTTTTGCTAACACCACAACAAATACCACAAACTATAATGAGAATAAACCAACAGACGCTTCTATTATTTCTTCAAGAGAAACAATTCTTGCTGGTGCTGAACGTATTTTTATGTCCGCATTATCTGGCGAAAGCAATGGCGATATAGTATATAAAAACATTTTGTCAATTTTAAAGAATGGTTGTTTGTATATTGGCGGCACAGTGTCTGATTATTATGGTAGAAAATTAAATATGTCTAGCTTTGGATTGATGCCAGATGAAGTAAGAATTAATAATGCTAAAATCGTTATGGCTAATGATGGTAAAGTATGGATGGATTTTCACAATCTTTATGCTATTGACCAAAACGGCAATCTTACAGATACTTCTTTATGGGATTTGTTAGAACAGTTATCAAATGGTATTTCTTCCATTGGCGGTGGAGGAGCTTCTACTGATACCTCAGGCTTAACCGAAGGATACTACCTAATTGACCCAATTAAAGATTAAGGGGTGATAAAATGAGTAATTATTTCGCACATCCATTAGGAAGTTATGCTCAGCACTATATTGATGATGATGCTACTCCATGTCAAAGACCGCATACATATACTGACCATGGTTTTAGTAAAATGGATTTTGGTGTAGGTGGTGGACAAAAAGTCTATTCAATGACTAATGGAATTATTCAAAATGTTGGCTGGTTTGGCGGCGATGGTGTAAGTAAATATGGTTGTGTTGTTAGGACAACTGATTGCGGCTACTCAAGAATGCAAGCTAAATTACAAGGTGGAACAGCGGATGAATATCCTGTTTTTTTCACCTATATTGAAATGGAACAAATCTCTCCAGAATTAAAAGCTGGAGAGAAAATTAAAAAAGGAACTTATATTGGTATTACAAATAGTGAATATGCAGGCTCTAATCTACACTTTGATATTCAGCCTTATGAAAGATATGGTGGTGGCGGCAACTCAGACAAAGCTCAACATTGGTATGGTGCTATTACTTTGGATGAATTTGATGCTTATGGACACAAAGGAAGCAATTATTCTTTAAGAGACCATTTAGATTCTCATTTTACTATGGATGATAAGGGAAACTTGAAAGACTATACTGGAAAATATATTGGTATTCCTGATAGTAATGGTATTTATTATCCTTATGGTTCAAGTGGCGAAATTTTAAAAGTAAATACACAAACTTTAAATGGATTAGACCCAGATATTAGAATCAGTAGATGGTATTCTTATGCTTTCATGATGCAAACACCTATCTATTCTAGCGGAATTAAAGACACTGGCAGTGGTTCTGCTGCCGATTTAAAAATTAATATTTCAGATGAATGGATAAAATTGATGGTTGGTGTAGTAGCTGCTGAATGTGGTTGGACAGGACTTGGGGTTTCACAAGCGGTTCTAATAGTAGCAAGAAATTGGGCTTATGGGCTAAGTAATAGTCAGTTAAATAATGACAGTAGTGCCGCCGCACAAGCTATTATGAATTGGGGGCACGGACTTTCTAAAGAAGGATTAATGAGTAAATATGAATCTTTTAAAGATAAAGAAATAGAAGGAATTAATACTGTTGAATTCGTAAAAATGATAATGAGTGGCACACACTATAAATATGCTGAAAATTGGAATGGAAAGAACACAGATGGAACAACAGGCATTACATATTATAATGGCTGTTCCGCAGCCGATATTGAAGATATAACAGGCTTTCCCGGAGGGAACAGTAATTATCAAAACTTATGGGTATGCCACATCTTCTTTGGAAATCGTTTTACTGGTTGGAGCTTTAGGGGAGATATTCCAAAAGACAAAAAGAAACCATCAGAACTTTTAGGATTGAGGTGATTAAATGAGTAGATATTATTATCATCCATTAGGAGAATATGCTCAAAAGTATATAGATGGAAATGCCGCACCAAATCAATTGCCGCATACATATGATAAAAATGAGGAAGGTAAAACCCATGGCTGGTCAAAATTAGACTGGGGCGTTGGCCCAGATGTCCCAGTTTATTCAATGACCGATGGAGTTATTTTTAGTGTATTTGGAACAACCACTGGCGGTGGAAAGGGATATTTTGTCAACATTAGAACAGACAGGCAAGACGGCACAGGAAAAACAGTTTGTATTAGATATATAGAATTAGGCGGACTTTCTGAATTGACTGCTCCTTTGGTTGGCGTAGAAGCAGGTCCCGGCAAATTCTCTGGTAATGTGTCTTCTGGTGAGATTAATGTTCCGGTTAAAATGGGCGATTTAATTGGCTACACAAATAATTGGTATAATAATTATTCTAATGTCCATATAGATTTCTTTTATGAAGGTAGTTCTACAGAAGATTATTATAAAGGTGTAGAATATGTTCCACATTGCGATGAAAATACCAAATTAGATTCAGCTTTTAATCTAAAAGATTTAAGCAGTGGCGTAAAAGCTGTTTATTGTAATGGTAATATTGTTGGTTGCGAGAATGGCTATGTTCCACAGCAACCTGACCCCTCTAGTATTTATACCGTTTATCCATGCCTTTCTTATATGGTTTGCTTACAAAAACCTATAAAAATGGAAGGTAGTGTTAATGGTTCTATTGGGACAGGCAATGCCCCTGAGGGTTATTATAAAGATACAATTCCAATTACTGATGAGGAGTTAAATAATGCCTGCAACTGCATTTTGGGTGAAATTCCACTTAGTGTAGATGGTGTAGAAGCCTCTAGAAGTGGCTGTTTACTTTACGCTAAACTCATAAGAAGACGTTGGTTCACAAAAGCAGTCAATCCGGGCAATAGCATTATGAGTATTTTGCAGAATGGTGGTTTTTATGGCTGGGGCGGCAATTCTATTAGCTCTTCAAAAGTTTCTGGTATGAATTACACTATAAATGAATTCAAAGAAAAAGTTAAACAAAATATTTGTAACCCCGGTTTATATGATATTACTATAGACAAATGTATAAAAATAGCAAATGAAGGCCCTTTCTATAATTATGGCTATAGTCCTTCTGGATACAATACCAATTCAGCTAGAATAGAAAGTGAATTAGAACAAAAAATTATTGCTAAACAATTGCCAAGTCATAGTAATTCTCCTTCTTTTAGTATTCCATTAGATAATTTTTTGGGATGCGTTGGTAATACAGGATATTGGAGTGATACAAGTGCTAATTAAAAGAATAGGAATTCAAAAGATTGAAAATCTAATTCTTTCTTTATCAAAAGAAAAGTTCAATATAAAAACTCAATATAAATTAATCAAAATTCATAAAGCAATCAAAAATGAGCAAGAAATTTACCAAGAACAAATTCAATTAAATTTTGAACCATTTTTGGAAAAGGATGAGAATGGTATTCCAAAAGTAAATGAATCTGGCGGCTACAAAATTAAAAAAGATAAAATTACTGAATGCTATTTACTTATGAATAAAATGAACAATCTTGAGGTTCAATTGCCGGATTTGTTCTTTTCTTTCGATGAACTAGAAGAACTAGATTTAACTTTAGAGCAGCTAGAAACATTAGAACCATTTATAAAAAATTAACAAATTGGACAAGACGTATTCTGTTTAAAACACAGAAATTTTTACGTCTTGTCCTTTTTTATTATCCTAAAGTCTTGACAAATCTACAAAATAATTGAACGGAGGTGAAAGTGGTAATGGCTTATAATTTTAATACACAACCACAATATCAGCAACAGCAGGCGGCAAATAATAATATGCCGCAATTCCAACAGCAGAATATTCAACCTTTATTCCCACAACCACAGGGAAATGTTTATAATATTAATTCCACTTTAGAGGTGGCAAATGTTCCAGTAAGTGGCGGAATGTCAGTAGCTTTATGTCTTAACGAAGGATTTATGTATATAAAATCTTTACAAAACGGAAATCCTCTGTTTTGGGCTTATAAAATTACACCTTATGACAATTCTGCTCCACAGCAGCAACAAGAAGAACAGACAAAAGATAACAATAATAATAACGAAATTATTGAACAATTTAAAAAATATGATAATCGGTTTCAATCCATTGAGGGAAAAGTGTTTGAAATTCAGAACATTTTAAAACAAAAATTAGAACCAAATCAAAATGAAAAAGGAGTTGAATGGAAATTATGATGAATCCTATGAATTTAGTTAGCTTGTTAAAAGGTAGGAATCCACAAGAATTAGTTATGTCAATGATTCAGGGCAATAATATTAATGACCCAATGATTAATGATTTAATTAAATATGCTCAAAATAATGATATAGAAAATGTAAATAAAATTGCCGAGAATTATTTTAATCAGCGTGGTATGAATTTTCAAAAGGAATTGAATAATCTCATGTCAATGCTGAAATAATAAATTTATACTTAAAAGGAGGAATTAAACAATGGGAGAAAACGGACTCAGTGTAGCAGACGCTCTAGCTCTTCAGAACAAGAATGGAACTACGAATGGTGATGGCTTCCTAAATGGCGGTCAAGGTGCTTGGTGGGTAATTATTCTAATCCTATTCTTTGCTTTTGCTGGTTGGGGCAATCGTGGTGGAAACAATAACGGAAATAATGATGGAGGTGTAAATACCGTGTTTGTTCCTACTGGTGGTGGTCTTTTTGGCGGCAATAGTGGGTATAATAATTGTTGCACTCCAGCGACCCAGCAAAGCTTAACCGATGCCTTTAACTTTAATCAGTTAGATAATGGTATTCGTGGTGTTCAGAATGGCTTATGTGATGGCTTCTATTCCACAAGCTTAGGTATTTCTAACTTGGGTAATGCTATTAGTCAGACGGCAAACGCAAATGCTATTGCTAATCTACAGGGCTTCAACGGCGTTCAGAACACTATCAATCAAACTGGTAATGCTATTCAGTCAGATATTAATGCTGGCGTAAATGGTATTCAAAATTCTCTATGCTCTGGCTTCAACGGAGTTCAGAGTGCTATTGCTCAAACAAATTATAACATGAAAGACTGTTGCTGTGAAACTCGTGAAAGTATTATGAATTCTAATTTCGCAAATCAGACAGGCTTTAACAGTATTCAGAATCAGTTAGCTTCTTGCTGCTGCGATTTAGGTAGAGGACAGGAAAATCTAAAATATGCTTTAGCTCAGTCTACTTGTGATATTATGACAAATGCTGACAAGAACACTGATAGAATTATTAACTATCTAACCCAGAATGAACTTGATTCTCTAAGAAACGAATTACAATCTGCTCAGCTACAGTTATCTCAGCTTTCTCAGACAAGTAATATCGTAAATCAATTACAACCTACTCCAAAGCCGGCTTATATTACTTGCTCTCCATATGCGAGTGCTGGAATTAACACTGTAAATGCTTATGGTTGCGGCTGTATGTAATTAGGAGGGGATAATTAATGAGTTGCCCTACTACAAAAGCATTATGTGACAATTTAATTATCTCACAAGCTATTACTTTTGCTAATAATCAATTAACAATTAACTTGCCATCTGGCAGTTATAACAATGGACAAAAATATTGTCTTGTAATTGCTCAAGACATTCCAGAAGCAACCACAATTAATGCCAATGTTGTTATTACTATTGGCACAGGAACAACAACTTATCCATTAGTTAATTGCAATTGCACAAACGTAAATGCTTGTCAGATTACATCAAGACGCAGATATTCAACTAAAGTATTTACAAATATTCAAAATGGAGTATTTAAACTGCTTGGCCCAGTAAATTGCTTTAATTGTAAACATTCAGGGTCATTACCAATTACAACTACGACAGAAACAACAGGTTGAAGAGGAGGGATAAATAATAATGGACAAACTATTAGGAAGAGTAGAAAAAGAATTAGAAAATATCGCAGATAAAGGTCTATCCTCTTCTAATCTTGATACTACTTTTAAATTGATTGATATTTATAAAGACATTAAAGAAGCTGACTATTATGATAGCCAAGTTGGTGGCTCTTATGGTGCTCAAAGACGTGATAGTAGAGGACGCTATATGGGAGATAGAGATTCGTGGAAAACTGAAAAATGGGATTCTGATAGAAGTCACGAATATGAAAATCTCGGACCAATGAAGCGTTATTTTGACAGACTTGGGGATGAGATGGACACATATAATATGAATCGTGGTAGATATAGAAAAGGCGATTCTTCTACAAGAATTGAAGATGGCATTGATATGGTTATGGATGCAATTCATAAAATGGTAGAATGTCTATATGATTATGCTGAAACGGCACAAGAAAAAGAAATCGTTCGTAAACATATTGATAAAATGAAAAGCTTATAATGTTTCAATACTATAATGCTAATCCTTTAGGGAGAAATGTTGACGATTGTGCTGTCCGAGCAATTTCAAAAGCAACGGGCAAAAGTTGGGATAGAACATATATAGAACTGTCAGAGTATGCGAGAATGAAAGGAATTACGTTTTCTGAAATACAGTTTATTAATGAATATCTCAAAGAGCGTTTTCAAGATTTTTCTTTACCTAAAGGCGTGTATACATTGCAAGATTTTATTGATTTAGATTTAGCTGGCACATGGCTAATAACAATGCCCAATCATATAACTTGTGTTATTGATAGTGTTTGTTATGATACTTTTTATCCTATAGATAAGTATATTTGGTGTGCCTACAAAGTTAAATAAGTATAAAGAAAAGGGAGTAGACAATTAAATCTACTCCCTTTATTTTTTTTAGAAATTAATAATTTCATTTGGTTTTTGTGTTTCTGCTGCCCATTTAGCAATTAAAACAGCATCAGCTTCATCTTCTGAAACTGCTACCCCATAATTATCTAAAATAAGTAATTGGGCATTCTTTTTTCTATCAGTTCTTGAACGACCCTTTATGCCTGCTACATTTCTCCATGTATTTGATGAAACAACAACAAATGGAATGCCGCATTCATAACAATAATTCTTTAAGACACCTTGTAAATGTGCCAATTTCTTAAAAACTAGAACACCTTCTCCATTACCATACTTCTGTAATTGTATATCTTCTAAAGCTACTAAAGAAGGTTTCCATTTCTGAATTAAGGAAGCTATAAAACCTTTTGTTTGAGCAATTCTTTCAGTAGAATGTGAACCATTGGTTGTATATTTTCCATATTTGATTAAATCCTTATCATCGAAAATCGCCCATCCACTTGTAATAGTTGCTTGGTCTAGTCCCAAAACTCTAAAACCTTTCTTTCTTACTGGTTTTGTATCCATATTATAGAAAGGATTCTCTTTACAAGTTGGACAATCACAATGCCGCCATTGCTTTAAAGAGAGAACATTGAAATGCCCAGCAGGACACTTTAAATCTAAATCAGAATCTAGATTAACATAAGAGGTTGAGACTAATTCCCAACCTCTTTTTTCTATTTCTTTTTTAACGTCTTCGTATGTTAATTTACTCAATCAAATCAACTCTTGACTCCAGTAGAGCCAAATCCACCTTCGGCTCTATCCGTTTCTGACAGTTCTTCAACTTCCTTGAAGTAAATCATAGGAACTGGCATAATAAGCATTTGTGCAATTCTATCTCCAGCAGAAATCTTTTGTGTTAGATTTCCGGTGTTCTCCATGATAACGCCCATCTCCCCCCTGAAGTGACTATCAATAACAGCGGGAGCATTAGGAATCCGTAATGGTGTTTTATAACTCATTCCGCTACGAGGAACAAAGTTAATCATATAACCTTCTGGAATTTCTACTTTAAGTCCTGTTTTAATAATTACTGTTTCATGCGGCTTAATTTCTACGTCTTCAGCGGCATAAATATCAGCACCAGCATCTGAATCATGTGCATAAGTAGGAATCTTAGCATTTTCATTTACTTTAACATACTTAACAACAATTCTTTCTCTTGGGTTTTCAATTGCCATTTCAGTTAATTTTACTGCTTCATAAAGAACAGTAGTTAATAATTCTTTCTTGTTCTTAGATAAAGCATTATCATTTTCAATATCGTTAATTAAAGTTTTTAACTGTTCAGCTTCTTGCATAAATTGAGTTTGAGAAACATTTAATTTTCTCATGTCATTCAAAGTCTTCTCCACAGCAATTTCATCATCATAAATTTCACCAATTGCTTTCTTTAATTCCGGAAACATAGCGTCAAACTGCTTATCTGGCAAATCCATAATTTCCATAATAGAATCAATACCAGAATCAGAAACGGATAACGTCTTTAACTTTTCTTTTACATTTACATTCATATTTTTTAACCTCCAATAATTTCATCAATAAGTCCATACTTTAATGCTTCATTAGCTGTTAAATACCAATCTTCTCTAACCTTATTATCATAATCTACTTTAGAAATTTTTGTATCTTCTAGAATATGTTCTTTCATTTGCTTTAAAATAATGCTATCATAATATTTTAACCAGTCAACCACCTTTCCAGCTTCGTTATTGATGCTTGCCTGCCCCTGATGGATAAGAAAAGCACTATGTTTATTGGCGAATCTTTTAGTACCACTAATAGCAATTAAACAAGCTGCTGATTCAGCTTCGCCAATAGTAATAGTATTAACAGGTGTTAAAGAATTTTTCATTTTATCAATTAACATATACGCTGCAGTAATGCCGCCACCGGGACTATTAATAATGATATTGATTGGCTTTCTTTCTTCTACTGGAACACCATCTTTATTATCAATGTCCTCATAAAAATCAATAGTCTTACAAGCAGCTAAACAAAGTTCATCAGTAATTTCATCGGTAATATAAATGTTTCTACAATAGAAATCGTGAGTTTCAAAAGTTTTACTAATGTCTACCTGTAATTCAGGAGTTGTGAATAAATCAGAAGAAGAAAATTCACTTTCAATAGACTTCTGCTCTTCCGCTAAATCATCATAAACTTTAGCCGTTTCTTTTAAAACCGTTTCCTTATCTTTTAATCCACCGTTTTCATCAAAAATATTGATTGCCATATCCTCAGTCTTCATATTTTTCTTCCTCCAATAATTGATTGATTAAATTAATTTCATTAATAATACCCTTAATCTTATCATTCAAAACAAAGGTATTAAGTTTTAATTCTTCTAGTTCTTTTTGCTTTTCTGCTTTTTTAGACATTAGTTCAAACTTGGTCATTTTTCTCACCTCTCTATTAATATTATAGCATGATTTAAAATTAAAATCAAATCTTTGTTCTTAGAAGTTTGTTTAATTCCAAATTATTCAATGTAGCAGCATTGTAAATCTTTATCTTTTTTTCATCAGTTGAACAAAAATCATAAAAGCTAATTGGTTTTGTATAACGTGCCCAGACCACTAATTGATTATAAAAATTTTTGTTATCAGAATCACCAGTCATTAAGAATAGCGGCAATCCTTCTTTTTTATAAGAAATTGCGGCATTAACTATATTAAACAAGTCTTGTTCTTTTGTTTCTTCTCTTTGATAGATGGGATAAATATTGTTATATCCCTTATTATTAAGTATAAAATCATAATCAAAAGTAAAATTAATTTGTAATCGCCGATTTGATTTTTTTGTTAATTCCTTATAAGATTCATAGCACTCTTCACTATCACAAATAATTGGCCAAACAAAATAATATTTAATATCTTTATCATTTAATAAATTACTCAAATTGTCTAATCTAAAAGCATTATAATCGGCTATGTAAATAATTTTAGAATCTGGCTTATAGAAAGAATAATCTTCGGTTTCTAATCGAATGTAAGAATTCTTTTTAATGCTATTAGATAAATATTCCATTGTTTTGGGTAATTCTAAAAATTCATAAGGCATAAAAGTTGGCGGCGTATCTAAAACATCTTGCCGTAAAGACTTATAACAATTATAAAAACCGTATCCTCTTAAATAAGAATTACTTGTAATTTTAATTTTATTTGGTAATTTTAAATTGGGATTGTCTTTAAAATAATAAATGGCACTATATCTATTTAAATCAGAATCTTGAGGGGAGATAAAATTTACAATGTCTCCCTTTTTCCAATAGTAATTAAAAACTTTCATTAAATCTAAATTAAAAATCTTTTTCTTGTAAAAACCATAATGCCAATCTAAATCATAAACGCCAATTCTCGCCATTTCATCACCCCTTAAATTTCACTTTCAATTCTTTCCACTGCTGATTCTAAAATTTCCCCATCATCATTCAATTTATCAATTCTTTGGAACAACGGATAAGGTGTTTTCTTATAAACTTTTGGTACAAAAACATCTTCTCTTCTGATACCAGTAATAATTATTTTATTACCTCTTGTGAACCAAGATTCTTCAAGAATATGCTTGTTTCCTTTTTGGTCAATAGAAATTATACGTCTATCCCAAATAGGAAATTGATTTTTCCAAATTTTTACCTTAACGACACCATCAACAGTCAATACAGTAATTGTTGATTTATCTTTGTTCTTATCAATAATTGTTCCGGCAATTCGACTTAATTTATATGTTGTAATTTCTTTTCCATTCTTAGTCGTCCATTTAGAATCTACTTCTGGTTGCTCCGGCAAATTAAAAAAGTTAGAAATATTATATCTGTCATTCTGTAAATTTTGTAATTCATGTGGATGAAAATAGAAACCAACTGAATCCATTTCCCATTTGCTGATATTTCCTTTGGCATACTTATCGTGATAACTGTTGTATAATTCTGTATTAACTGCCGCCAAAATTTCATCTTGATTTTCTTTTAAATAATTCTTAAATACCAACATCTTTTTATCATAAATTTTTTTCCATGTTTTTTTATCTAATGCCGCAGAACTATTTTCACCATTTAACACTAAATCAACTAAAAATTCTTCATCAAAATTAGCTAAATAAAAATCAATAGCTCTTTTGTTTAAAATAAAATTATTTCCTTTGCTTAATGTTTTTAAATAATTATTATAGTTATATAGCTTCCTATAAAAATCATATTCTTTAGGAATTAAATTCATTTCAATAAGCATATTCATATTTCTTAGATTAATCACTAACTTTTTACCGCAAATGGAATTAATATAATTATCCATAGCTTTTTCTCTATTATTGTCACAAATACAATCAAAAGCTCCAGATTTTATTAAAGAAATCATTTGAACTACATTTACTTTTACTTTTGAAAGAAAATCATCAATAGAAGTATATGGACGATTTTTGATGATGTCATAAATTAATTGATTGCCAATTCTATTTGTCCCACGAAAACCTGAAATAATTGTTTCCTCTTTTAAATCTGGACTATAAGTAATATTTGACTTATTGATATTTGGTAAATTAAAAGAAATGCCGGCTTTTTTCATTTTTCCTACTGCTGTAGCTATTTTACCATAATCACATCCAGAATTTTCTAAGTCTTCTTCATTAAACTTTTGTGATAAATTCATAGACCCAGAATCAACGATTAAATTTGCTGTATTCCAAAAAATTATAGGGTATTTATAAGCTAAATTCATTTCTTGTAAACCCAAAATTGAATAGCCTAATGTATGCGCGGCGTTAAAGCCATAGCCTTTATTTACAGATATAAGAACTTTCCACACATAATTACATAAATTATAATCACATTGTTTTTCTTTTACTGTTTTATAAAATTCTTTTTCAAGTTCTTCAAAAGCCTTTGGGTTTTTCTTTGCAATTGATTTACGCAATTTATCACTCCATAATAGGCTAAAACCACCAATTTCAGGCTGTTGAACTAGAATCATAAATTGTTCTTGCTGTATACACATTCCATAAGTTATTCCCACAATATTTTTTAAAAGTTTCCAATACTTTTTATCAACTTTCCATTCTTCTAATTCTTTATACCATTCGTTTATATTATTTTTAAATCTAGCAAATTTATCAATTGGTGTTTCTTTTACTCCTTCTGGTGGCATTAATCTAATCGCCGCATTTAAAGCTGCCAAATCGTCTACTGATGTAGGTTTAGCTACTGCTATTCCTTTTACACCGCTTTGTTCTTCCATTTGAAACAAACTTTCAACTTTATGATTATGAATCATTTGCCACATTTCTGGAGCATTACGTTCAAGATTGTATACACCAATTGCTTGTTCATATCTTTCTCTTAGTGATAATTTTTTATCTAAATAATCGTATTCAGTAAGTAAATCTAAACATGCTCTTATTCTATCCAAAGCTTCAATGCTTAATAAATCTATTTTAATAAGACTAACTTCTTCTAATCTCCATAAATCATATTGAGTAATAATATCACCACTAGAAGTTTTCATTAAAGCAGTTGTATTTGTAATTGGCTCATCGTAAAAAATAATTCCACCAGCATGACTGCCCACGCCATTAACCATGCCTTCTATATATTGAGCAACTTTCCATATATCAGGATATTTATTGGTCATCATGTCTTGAAAAGTTTTATCTGGAGGAATATTATTTTCTTCATCACCATAAAAAGTTTGTTTAAGCGTTCTTTGCAGACCTCTATCAGCTTTAATGAATCGTGATAAATCAGCTCCAACTTCAGGCGGATAACCTAATCCTCTTGCTGCGGTTTGTAAAGCAGAACGTGCTTTTTCTGTTTTTATTGTTAAAACTTTTGAAACTCTATCTTTTCCATAAGCTTCTTGTAATGCCCCATAAACTTGCGGTCGCTTTCCTCCTTCTATATCACAATCAATATCTAAGACACTAACACGTTCTGGATTTAAAAATCTAAAGCTATAAGTTTTGGTTTTTTCTCTTAAAGGATTAATTTGTGTTATATTTAACATATTTAATAAAAGAAAGCCGCAACCACTCCCTCTTGATGGAGCAACAAGAGAATTACCTTTTTCCCATATAATTTTTATATAATCTCTCATATTTAACAAATAAGCACTCCAACAAGTGTTCATCTTTTCTGAAGCTAAGCGAATTGCTCTTAAATTATCATCTATCGCTTCATAAGTTTCTTCATTATCATATTGGTCTTTATCTTCATAAATTTTTGTTATAATTGCCGCCGCCAAATCTCTGTCTTCTTGATGATTAGAAACATAAAAATATTCTAATTCTTTTATTCGATTTTTATATTCTAAAAATTGCTTTTCTGTTATTTTGTTTATAGTTTTTGGTAAATAAGGAATGTGTAAAGGCTTTTTTAAATTGTAATATTTACATTTATCATAAATTATTTTTGTATTATCCATCCATTTAGAAACTAAGTCAGCCCCAATTTCATCGTCCATATAATTATGAATTTCTTCTCTACTCATCATATATGTTGTAGCATAAAATTCTTCGGTTTCTCGTTCACCCTCTTGGGCAGTTAAAAAAGCATGATGAATACCAATATCTTCTTTCTTTAAATAGTGAGCATCTAAAGAAATAACAACTGGAATTCTTAATTCTTCTGAAATTCTTTTATACACATGATAAACTGCTTTTTGCTCCTTAGAATTGGCTGGCTGAACTTCAAGAAAAAAATCATCTTTTCCAAAAATGTTTCTTATATCATTAACCCATAACAATAAACTATTGTAAAGGTTCTCATCATGATTATTATAATATAATACACTTTTTGTTGCGAGAAAACTTCCCAAACAGGCTGTTAAGCCTATAATATGTCCTTTATTTTTTTCAACAATATCTTTTAAATCTTGATAATAAGTTGGTACTCTTATCATTTTACCTTGCTTAAAGCTTCTCATCCATGCCCTTGTAGACAATTCATAAAGTTGCTTAACACCAATTTCATCTTTCGCCAATAAAATGAAGTGCCAAAATCTATCTTCACCTCTTTTATAATTTTCTTTATTTAATCCATCTCTACAAAGATATATCTCGTTTCCTTTTATAATTTTAAAATCTGGATGTTTTTTTCTTATTTCTTCTTCTACTTCTTGACAATGTAAAAAACTTGAAACGGTTTCGTGGTCTGTGATAGCTACAAAATTATGCCCCAATTCAAGAGCATATTTACATAATGGCTCAAGTTTAATAATACAATCCCTTAGACGATAATTGCTACTGTCTAAATGAGTATGACAACTACCATAAAATTCTTTTTTCGTATCAATCACCCCTTCATCTTTTCTATATTAATTATACACCTAATTACTTACTTTTTCAATTCTTCATAATAACTAACAAAATCTCCTTTTCCAAAGCCCGGAATCGTAGTATTTCTTGCCGCCAAGCTATTAAAATCCATTTTTAAAATTATTTCTTCTGCTTTTTGATTCAAAAATTTTATAAAAAAGAATTGTTGACCATCTCTCATTCTCTCTATAACTTCACTCTTAGCTTTAGGGTAAAATAGTTGATTATAATCATGCCAACCCTGTCTAAACACTGCTAAATCCCAATCTTCATAAACATTATTAAAAGATTGCGAAGTAGCATTATACTGCCAAATTAAAAAGTCTTTATGATTAGTTTTTGGTGACGAAACTATTCTCTTATTTATTGAACACAATTTTTCTTTTGACCAAATCTGAAAGACTGTTCTTATCTTATACTCTTTGTTGTTTTCTAAAAAAGAATTTTCGGGCAAATAAAAATAATCAACCAAATTATAGGTAACATTTAATTGCTTTTGAACACTCCATTTCATAAAAGAAACGGGAAAAATCATAGCAATATAATCAGCGAAAGTAGCCGATTTATTAAAAAACAATATAGCATCATTTGAACGCTTACCAAAAGGAGGGTTTCCAATTACAATATATTTTTTATTTAAATCCGGTAAGTAATTTAAAAAATTTAATTTTTTAATAGTTTCATTTTCTGGATATAAATCATAAGCTTCACAATTTTGTAATTGAGATGAAAAGCTTCCACTTCCAGCCGATGGTTCTAATAGAATATAACCATCAAAATTTGGAATGCGTTCTTTTGTAAAATTAATACATTTTTTAGCTATATCAAGTTTGGTATAATATTTATCATTTTTTGTTATAATTATACACCTCCCAAAAAGCTAAAGAAACAATTTGATAAACTTCTTAAAACTTATTTCTTTTTTTCATCGCTATACCAATTTCTATTGCAATGAGCTGTAAAACATCAATTACAACTGAATTTCCAAATTGTTTATAAGCTTGGCTTCTACTTTTGCAGATTTTATAGGAATCTGGATAGCCCATAATTCTAGCACATTCACGTGGATGTAGCTTTCTTGTCCTTCCGTTTATTAAATATCCACCCGTCTTGGCGAAGATACCTCCACCATATGCAGAAAGAGTAATTGCAATTCCTTTAGTGCTGTATATTCTTTCACCTTGTCTACCTTTGTTTACAACACCTAAACGAATAGTCTTATTACTATACAGGTTGTCTTCTACACCATTGTAGTAAGTATCTGGTCTATCAATATATAAGTCTTTGACTATTTCTTCGTCTTTAAGGAGCAAGTCTTCTACATGATGCGTTAATTTAAATGGTTTAGGAAACTTAAAATCATTAATTTCTAAATCATTTCTAAAGCACACCATATAAATTCTTTCTCGTTTTTGTGGGATACCATAATCAGCAGCATTCAACACCTTTTGATAGAATGCATACCCCAATTCTTCTATAGTGCCTTTTACAACTTCAAGAGTTTTTCCATCATCATACGTAGCAAAATTTTTCACATTCTCCATAAAAACAACTTTTGGTTTCTTTGCTTTTATAATTCTTGCAACATCAAAAAATAATGTTCCTCTACTATCTTCAAAACCACGTTGTTTGCCGCTAATTGAGAATGCCTGACAGGGAAATCCGGCACAGAGTATGTCATGTTCAGGAATCGTGTTCTCATCAACTTGCGTAATATCTCCATCGGGCATATCACCAAAGTTCTCAGCATACACCTTTTGCACATGGATGTCCCACTCATTTGAATAAACACAGTTCGCACCTAATGATTCTAATGCAATTCTGAACCCACCCAATCCTGCAAATAAATCTATAAACGTATATCCTGTTAACAATTTCTTTTCTACCGGAATCATCTTTACAACTCCTGTCTTACATTATTTTAATTACGGCATACTGTGCTATAGTTTTCAAGGAATACAAAAAAAGACTATCAGCGATTAAGCCAATAGCCTTTCTTCGCCAGCAAAATTAATAAACTTTTACTAACTTAACAATTACCCAACTTTCGTCTTTCTTACACTTCTTAGTAGATGAATAAGATGTTAATTCATATCCATCTTCTAATTGCTTAGCCTTAGCATTCTCAATTAATGCTTTGGCTTCTTCTTCGGTATTAACCATGAATTCTTCAGTTCTTTTTAGTAATAACCCTTCATTCATATAATATGCCTCCTGTTTGTTGGTGTTTCTCTCACCTTTCTATAATAATATTATACCACATTATTTACTTAAAGTAAAGATTTTATGGCTTCGTTTTTAGTGATAAAAAAATGAATTCCAGTAGAACATTCATTCCATCTATTTTCATCAAAATCTTTTACTTCTATTGTTTCACCAACTCGATAAATGAAATTCTTATTAAGACCAGAATAAGCCCAATTATATTCCGTTTTACCATCGAGAGAGGTAATAGATAAAACTTTAGCCTTATTGCTTCTGCATTGTCTGGTTGCCCCAGATAAACGCTTTGCGTCTTCTGGAATCAGCAATTCAACACATACTTCTCGTCCGAAAGATTTATCCGGGTCATTGAATGCTTTTTTATATCCAATAAAACTTCCTTTTTCTGGACATTGTAAAGAAATAAAATCTTTTTTATATATTTCTGCTACAATATTTTTATTATACTCTACGCCATCAAGAATAGCTGTTTCTAATTTTGCTTCAAAAGGAGCAGAAATAGATAGCTTACTATTGCTTAAATCAGCTTCTTTAAATATAGTGTCACTTAAAGAAGCATAAGACAAATCAGCGTTTTTTAAACAGGCTTTACTTAAATTCGCCCCATCAAGTTTTGCATAACTTAAATTAACATTAGTTAAATCAGCATATTCAAGAATAGCAAATCTTAAATTTACATAACTTAAATCTCTATTTCTTAAATCCATATAGCTTAAATCAGCTCGGTCACCGCTATCTTCCCCATTAAGCCATCTACGGTGTGATAATAAAATCATTTTCAATTCCTTATCGTTTGTTGTTATCATAGTAATCCCACTCCTTTAAATTATTATACCACATTTTATTTCAAAAGTCAAAAACTTAAATAATCATCTTCTTTTATTTCAACATCAGATATTACAATTTGCGGCGACACATTACCCATATATTCATTTCTATTAGGCGTCCCGATGACAGTTAAATTAATTTTATTATTCAGTCCATTAATTTCTTTAATAATTTTCTCTGCTTTAAACATTACATACTTGATATTATTAAAAGTAAAATTAATAACATTTTTCGCCGCACCAACAATTCTAATACCCTTTTTATTTAAAATAATATTTTTTACTAAAATTTTTGGCTCTGGATTGAACTGTCCAAAGCTTTCACCATCATTTTTTGTTAAATCAAGAATTAAATCATCAAGTTTAGAATAATTGCCAGCAACAATAAAATCAACTTCATAAACACCTTCGTTGAAATTAATTTCTGAAAGTTTTGTATTGGCATATTCTAATAGTTTTGGAATATTTTTTTCTTTAATAGAAAAGCCAAATGCTTGTGAATGTCCTTCCGCATAGTCCATTAAATTGCTGTCCAGTAAAAATTGTTTAGTATCTGTAAGTTCACAATTTGATACTCCTCTTACAGACCCCCTAAATAATCCTTCTGAATTTGTTCTACCTAATAGAACTGGCTTTTTATAACGTGATACAATTTCAGTAGCACATAATCCAGTTAGTGTTGTTGAAACATTTAAATCATCAGCGTGTAAAACTAAAATTTGATTTTCATCTAAACAATCTTCAATAATTTGAATATCTAAAAGCTCTCCAGCCTTTTCTTTTTCTTTGTTCTGTCTAGCACGAGCATTCGCACAATTTCTGGCATTTTGTTCAGAAATTGTTTCTGTTTCATTACTATGCCCTCTTTTTGTCGATGGAATTTCTTCAAGAGCATAAGTTTCTGTAAAAGCTTTAAATAACAAATCTTTTTCATTTTGATTTCCCACTCGAATTAAAGCATTTACTAATGGAGCGATATAATATGCCACTTGAGTTTGTGTAAGGCGGCAGTTATCCAAAAAATCTTCTGTAATATCTTCTGTTTTCATCCGAAATAATGAATATGCTTGTTGTTTAATTAATGCTCTAAGTCCTTCATTAAAAATATTAGAAAGTCCAACTTTATTAATATATCTATTTTCAAGAGTGTTAGTATTCATGCAGTCGGCAACATGAGCAACAGCAACTAAATCTAAAAAAGCATCAGCAAATTTAGCTTCTTTATTACTTTCAAAGTATTTCAAAAATTTATAAACTACACCAGCACCACTTAATGCTTTATTGGGATAGTTCTTTGATAACTGATTATTAATTATTACAGCGTCTTGACAATAATCAGAACTAAGGTGATGTATTTATACTCTTGCTTTCGCTATAAAATACTATTTAATAGTTTCTTTATACATATAATTTAAAATTACATTGTTCCTCCATTAAATTATATGAAGAGATTGGACTATCTCTTCAGTGTATTCACTGTTCCCCATATAGTCTCTGAACGTCTTTCTTAAAAAAGAAATTTCGCTGCGGATTGTCCAATCTTTAACCTTTTTACTGTTTCTTTGCCTTTCAGCATTGCCATATTAATATTACTATTAATACTTAGTAGTTAAAGCTCTAAGGAGTTTCCCGCAATTAGAGGAATTTTATTTGAACCATCAAATTAATCCAAAATTAAAATATCATATCCTAAATCTTTAAGAATTTTACACTCTTCTGTATCATTACTGCCTGCATCAGGAATTATGATTAAGTCATAAATTTTGTCCTTTAAGAACAAATCCATTTTTGTTTCTAAACCATGTTCTTTACCCTCTGGAATTAGATATTTTAAAGTATATCCGTATCCTTCATTCGCTTTTAGCATTGACAAATAATTATAAATTATTGTGCTACTAGCTACACCGTCTAAATCTGAATCCATGATGATTAATATTGTGCTATTATTTTTAATATGTTTTTCTAATAGTTCTTTTCCCTCTTTCATATTATCTAATAACTCAGGCGGCAATAATTCTTTTGCTGTAGGATTAAAATATCTATTCTTGTAGTCTTCATTATCTTCTAAAATTCCTCTATCAATTAATAAATTTTCTAAAAAGTTTTCATTAATCTCTCTTTTTGTTCTTCTTAAAAACTTCAAACGTAAATCGCACTCCTCAATAATTTTTCAAAAGTTTCTTTTCCTTTGTCTAAAGGACTGTCTTTTAATTCTAATAATTTCTGATAGTCCCATAAAAATCCCATTTTACATAAAGAACTAAATTTTAAACAATAGTTTTTCAACTTTTGATAATATTTTTGTTTCTCTTTATAATTTTTACCTTCTTTATCAAAAGCAATAATAATTCTATTTACTCCAATCTTTTTTAACATTTCTATTTGATAACGATGAATTGAACTGCCGCAAGCCGCTACACAAATGTTTGCCGCCGAGCCATAATAAGTTTCGTACAATAAAACAGATTTTTCACCTTCCACGAGAATAGCCGTTTTATATTTTTTTAAATTATCTTTTACATTATTTATTCCATACAAGTTAAATCCTAATGGATGAGAATAGGTTGTTTCGCCAACAGAAATAGGCATATATTTTCCTATTTTTAAGTCTTCTGGATTTAATGAGCGACCTCTTATCCCAATTAGTTTGCCATCTATATTATAATGTGGAATAATAATTTTATTTTGACTGATAGAATAAAGAATATTATATCTATCCATTGCTGCCTTTGAAATTCCATCACTTAACCATTCGCTTGTATAATATTTAATAAAACAATTTAAAATGCCGCTATCATATTCTTTTAGATTAATAACTGGTCGATGTCTATGAAAATCAGAATAAATCGTTTCATAACTTTTGTAATCAAAAGATTCAACATAGTTTTTCTTTTTTAAATCATCAACAACTTTTAGAACTATATCTCTGTAAAAATCGTATTGGATTCCTAATAAATTGTATCGTCTTTCAAAAAGACCAAAAATATCAAAGGATTCGCCGCAATGTGTATAACAAGTAAAAAGTTTGGAATTTTTATAATAATATAATTTTAAACTTGCTTCTTCCGGATTTTCATTATGACACAAAGTTTGAAAAATGATACAATCTTTTTTTTCAATATGGGTTGTGCCACCCAAAGAATAAACCAATTCAATTATTCTTTCGGGTGTTAGTTGCTCATTTAATTCCTTTAATGTCATAACATATCATCCCAATCTTTTTTTTCAGCTAAAGTTCCAAAAGCTTCTTTAATATCATCAGCAGTTAAATTTTCAGTTTCCTTTGGCTCAATGGCACAACTGCTTTCTAATAAAGAATCACTAACCTCACCAGTGTTATATAAGTTTAATTCATCATTAAAACCATCTTTTTTTAAAATGGAATAGTTTGCTAGATTAAAATCGGTTAAAACACGACCTTGTGCGTCTGTTATAAACAAGTCTTTTCGGCGGCAAATGCCCAAATCATTCTTACAAAAAATTCTTACCATATTCCAACGTCCACGCCGATTTTTATAAACATCAATTACTAAATTTGGTTCTCCAAAACTAGAAATATATTCTGAATATGGTTGTAATTCTTCTCTTGTTGGTCGGCTCATGATACAACCTACGTCTACCAAATCGGCTATCGAGCGTGAACCTCTAACTTTCTTATAATCTCTGAATCCTCCTTTTGGGTCATCATCTCCAGAAATTTGCGTTGAAGTCATGATAAAACTATTTAATTCTACTGCCAAATTTTTTAATGCTGTTGTAAACAATCTTAAACAAACGTGCTCCGGCAATTTTAAATCTCGATATTCTTCTAACATTGCTGGACTTGAGAATATGTAATCATAAAAGAAATTTTCCACACCATATTGTAAATTATATCGCCTGAATAAATTTTTAATAACACTTGAACTTGGGTCAGGTATTCGTGCGAATAGAACATTGTCTTTATATTTTTCCATAATAGAAATTGCTACTTTTATTCGTTCCATATGTTCTTCTCTATAATTCCCATAAAGAAATATTTCTTCATTATAACCTGTTAGATAAGCTAAAATCATTGTTTTGATTTCTTCTGGGTCTTGTTCAGTCATTACATATAATACTTTTTCGCAGTTTCCCGTTGAAACCCATTCTTTTTTGTTAATGTCATATCGAATTGGGTAAGCGATACAGCAACAATCTCCTACCATTTGCCTTGTCTTTCCCACGCTAGTTCCCGCCGAACGTAAATACATTTTTCCTTTTCTGCCGCCACGACAAATAGTATTAAAAATATCTCCTTGTAATGGACATCCAACTTCTGGTTCTTCTTTTAGCTCCTTAATCAAATCCCTAATATTGTCAGAAGCTCGGCTTTCAGATAGTTGATTGTTTAATACAAATTTCTTTTCATAATTTGCTACTTCACTTTTCAAAAGATTAATAATGTCATTAGGAGTCATTGTTTCAAACTTGTCATTAATCTTATTATAATCTGGACTTAAAACATCTTCACAATAAATATTACTAACATCTTTTCCTGTTCTTTGCAAATCTTTTAGCAAATTAAGCTTTTTTAAATTGTTATAATAATAACTAAAGTTTTTTGGTTCACATTCATTTTCACAATCTTGTAAAAAACTAATTCCATTTTCTTTTTCAATCAAGTTTTTTGCTTTAGAATTAGTGTCTAAATAATTCACAATATCAACAGTTCTAATAGCTTCAGCACCTTGAGTATATAAGTTATAAATTGCTGAAAAAATATATTTATCCATTGTTTGTGGAAAATCATCTTTTTCTAATAAATATTTATCTGTATCGTTTAATAATGATGGTTGTGCCATTAGTGAACCTAAAATTTGAATTACTGTATGTCTATCAACTTGAATCAATAAGTATCACTCCTTTTCTATAACAATATTATACCACATTATTGATACAATAGCAAAATAATTAACAATAATAACTAGCCGCTTCACCTCTAGTAATAAAAAAATGAATTCCAGTAGAGCATTCATCCCATCTATTTTCATCAAAATCTTTTACTTCTACTGTTTCACCAACTCGGTAAATAAAATTTTCATCAAATACTGAATGAGCTAAACTATAATTCACAGCTCCATCAATAGAAGTGATAGATAAAACTTTAGCTTTACTACATCTACATTTTCTACTTGTGCCCGATGAGCGTTTTGCGTTTTCTGGAATTAATAATTCTACAACACCAATTCTTCTTCTTTCAGTTATGGCACTCTTATAACCAATAAAACTTCCCTTTTCAGGACATTGTAAAGGAAAAAGATTCTGTTTTTCTCTATGCTTTACGGTAGTAAGGTCTGCATTAATTAAAATACTGCCATCAAGACAAGCTCCATTCAAATTGGTATAAGCTAAACAAGCATTTAAAAAATTCGCATTGTTAAGAATAGCATAAGATAAATTTGCATTTTTTAAATTCGCACAGAAGAAATTTGCTCCACTAAAATCCGAATAACTCAAATCAGAATTTTCTAATACAGAAAAGTCTAAATTAGCATCAATTAAATTAACATGAGATAAATCCATGTCGCTCAAATTTGTCCAGCTTAAATCCGCACGAACGCCGTTTTTTTCTCCTCTAAGCCATTTTTCATGTAAATTTAAAACTTTTCTTAATTCTTCATCACTAATCTTTCTCATAATAATTCTCCTTTTATTCAATAGAATCTAAATCAATTTGCTTCTTTTTCTTTCTCTTTTTATACAAAAATTGAGATGGGTTGTAAGGGATTTCAATTCTATCCTTTTCTAGTTGCTTTTTAATTTGTTCTTCAATTAACTTTTGTTCTGCTGCTTTTTCTTTATAATAATTTATGGAATCTTTCAAAACATAAGTGATAATACCAATTGTTTTATATTCTTCTTTTACTTTGTTCCTTTTAATTTCATAAAAATATTTCAAAGTTAAAAGTTGGGCTTTATAAGAAATTCCTTGATTTAACATACGATTCATTAATGTTAAATTGTGAGTGCTTACTGGTTCTTCTTCTGAATTAACTCCAAAAAGTCTAATAATGTAATAAAACAAAGCATCTCTATCATCATAATTTTTCTTTTTTAATTCTTTATTCTCTTCTGATAAATATTTTCCGGCAGTAGCATATGAAATGTTTAGTTCTTTTGCTACACGAGACAGATTTCTATATTTTTTGTATTTTTCATTTATTTCATTAATCAATTCGGGGGTTATTTCTTTTCTAACTTTCTTCTTGTTTGAGTATTTGCTTACAGTTGCCGGGCTTAGTTTCAAAATTTCTGCTACTTCTTTTTGTGTTTTTTCTTTTAAAAGTTCATTAATTTGCTCTACAATTTCCGGCGTAATTTTAGTTTTCATATCACCGACCGACCTCTCTTTTCTTTTTCTATATTTATTATAACATATTTTAAAAGGAGAATCAAGAAATTCTCAATTCTCCTTTTTGTTTTATTTTATTTTTAAATTTCATCTAAATATTCTGCCGCCTGAGCAACCAAACTACGTTCAATTCTTCTCAATTTTACTGCAGCAAAAATCTTAGAATAAATTGGAGACTCTCTTAGTTTCAATAATAGCTTTAATCCACTCTTATCTTTAAAAATTAAGCTATCCGTTTGTTTTAAATCGCCATCAAAAAAGATTCTACTATTTTCACCGCAACGAGAAATCAAAAGCTTAATGTGATATTCAGTTAAGTTTTGTGCTTCATTAATAATAACAATAGCATTTGAAAAACTACGTCCTCTAATAGAAGCAATAGGAACGACTTCTAATTCTTCTAGTTCAATCATGTTTTGAACTCTATCAATTCCAATTAAGTCAATTAACGGGCCAATTTGACCACTGATTTTGGGGAGTAAATCCTTTTAGACTATATCTTATTCATTTTATTTAAAAAAAATAAATTTTAACACTTCGATTTTTAAAAAATCTACTTCCATAAGGAATAGTCGTTGAACGTCTTTCTTAAAAAAGAAATTTCGCTGCGGATTGTTCAAAACATATCTTTTTACTATACTGATTTCATTAAAATCACCGCAATAATATCTCCTATTATTGTTTAGTAATATGTTCTTTATAGAATATTCCCGCAATTCATTAAATTTTAGCCGAGCAATTTGCTTCCACCCGGCAATGTGCCTACTTCCAAAGAGTCTTTTGTATAAGCATTGTTTGGAACATAAATAATTTTTGAAATTTTCCCTCTTTCTAATTCTTGTAAAGCAAAATTTGTTAAAATGAAGCTCTTCCCTGAGCCTGCACAACCTCCAGCATAAACAATCTTATTATCTCTATCAGATAAAGCAGCGAGTAAGCATTGCTGTTCAGTGTTTCTGGCTCTTAGAGTATCAATATACTTATTATGAATAGCGTACGTATCTTTAACTAAATTAAGTCTAAAGCCATCATAACGAAAGGCGGCAATATCCTTATAATCTTCAATGCCATATTTGTCAATCTCTTTTTCATACTTATTCTTAACAATTAAAAATTGATTATAACTAAGCCTTAGACCTTCCGGCACAACCCCTTTCTCATAGATATTTTCCAGTTCTTTAGAATATAAATTACTATCTAAATTTGGAGACCAATAAGCTACACCACTATATTCATCTTTATCTCCATATCCTTCAGTTCTAATGCCTTTAATAATAGCTTGAACTTTAAGATACACATCGTTTGTAATGAGAACGCCGTCATTTTCTTTTGTAATATCTAAAAGCTGTTCATCTACAACTTTATCTCGATAAGTTGAATCCCATTTTAATTTATCTAAATTTCTTGAAATATATACCGCCGCTCGCCGTGCTTTTTCAGCAACTTCTTTGTTTAAATGCTTTTTTAATCCGTCTAATTCCTTCAAGACTGATAAAGCAATTAAATTATCATCTTCTTTTTCTACAATTTGCGGATAATCTAATAGAACATTTGTATCAATAATTTTTTTCAATCGCCGCCACTCCTATAAATAAGTAAAATAAAAGGGAGATAATTGCTATCTCCCCAAAGAATTAGTCGAGATTTAGACTATCTTTAATTTCTCTAAGAGAGTCTTCTAATTCGGTCTTTTGTTCTGCTGTAATTTCAGAAAATTTAATTGTTTTTCCAAAATTCTTTTCTAAAATAGTCATAATTGCTTCTTTTTGGTCTACTGTTGCCTTAATCCAAATGCTTTTTGCTTCTTCCATTAATTCATCAAAAGTTTTGCTAAAATAAATGTTTTCTTCGTCAGTTGCTTCATCGCCACTTGCGGCGGCTTCTTTATCAATAGCATCATAAATAGCATTAATGAAATCATTATAATTTAACTTAACTTTAGGAACAACATAATGAAAACGACACTTAGTTAAGAATCTTTCGTCACTTCTCAAGAAAATATATCTTTCATGAACAATCTTATCATCTTGCTTTTCAGGTACATCTCTAATATAACCAATGATGTCTACAAACTTGTTAATAAGCAAGAATGGTCTATTAGGTAGAGCAGGAACAATTTGATTGTATTCTTGCCCAAGGTCATTAATCTTTGGTTTTTCGGTTTCATGAGAAATGAATAATAAGCCATATCCATAGTAAACTAATTCTCTAAAAGAATCCATAAATTCATTATCAAGAATCTTATACCCACCACCAAAGCCTGCAACATCCTTGATAGTCTCTGCGTCATGTTCATTACAAACATATTTTTCACAAAGCTTATATGCTTCATCTACTGTATCAATTACTAAAATTTCATATTTATCTAAAAGCAAAGGTTTCTTTGTTTTAGGGTCTGTTCTTTTTAACTGCTTAACAAAATCTTTATAATCGCTCCAGCTTTTAACAGGAGCAACATACTTATCATGTAATCCATTTGTACCGGGTTCAAAAGATAAGATAAGAGATTTAGGAAATTTTGAAGCTAATGTAGTCTTCCCGCAACCCAATTTGTTATCATATAGACTTTTTATTCTATATATCTTGCCATTCTTTTTTTTCTGGCAAGTTCAGCATACCTTTCACGCATTCAGCGTTGGAGTCTCGTGGAAATTTTATTCTTTAATAGGAACTTCTAAAAGTAATTTCTCGTATTTCTCTTTTTTCCTCTTTAAGAATAAAGAATTATTTGTGTAAAGAATATCATATATTTTTCTTGTGGCGTTAGTGCTGTAAACAAAAGAATAAAAATCTTCTTCATGAGAGCTATCTTTGTGTATATTAACACTAGGAATATTATATCTTTCTTCTAAAACCCCAATAATCCATTCTAACACAGGTTTAGAAGCTCCACATATTCCCCATCTTAAACTTTTACTTTTTCCTCCACGAGTAAGATTCAAGTTTATAGTTCCATTTCCATCAAAATATCCTCTTATATAATCAATATAAAACTTTTCATTAAGTTTAGTGGGAGGTAAGAATGTATAAGTCTTTTGAGGGATTATGTTATATTTTTCTAAATCTTTTTTGTGTTCAGCACATGACCAATCAAGACTAGCGAATACAAAACCTCGCTTATTTTCTCTTATTTTGATAGGATTTTCAATTTTTACTATTTCTTTTATTCTTTCTAAGATTTCTTTATCTACAACAGATAACTCTATTCTTATTCTATTTCCATTTTTAGAAATATTGCCGTCAGAAGCAAGGAAACCAAGAAGCCAAGCCATATTTGAATTTTCTTCTTTAAAGAAATTAGGATTTTTTTCATAATGTTGAGTTGTCCTATCATTTGTTTGATTTGCTACACAAATTGATTCATGTAAATTTCTAATTTGAATATTATTTTTTAACAATATATTTTTCACAGTTCTGTCAGATAAACCAAATTGTCTACCAGACTTTAACTGTCCAAATTTTTTATTTACGTAATTATCAACTACTATAGATTCAATTTGCTCTAAAGAAAATCCCTTATTTCTTTTTAATATCCATGTTTCCGCCGCCGTGCGTATGTAAATATCTTTATTCTTTAAAATTTTTTTAACATCGCCCTGTGTAATATGATATTTTTGAGATAATTCCTTTATTGTATAAAGATTCTGATAATCTTTTATTAGTTCCTCCATAATTGGACAAACCTCCTATTAAAGCTATTCTTTTCTATGCGTTGTGCGTGTTTATTCTTTTAAAAACAAACTTCCGCTCGGATTAGCATCTCAGCCTTCCCGTTTTTTACTCCATTTTTTCTATTGTAAAATAGAAGCCCAGTTTATCTAGGCGAGCCGTATAATAGAGTTATCTTTCCTTTTAAATTTCTACTAATTTTTTGTGGTTCAAGTTCAAATAAATTTAAAGCCATAAATATTAATTCCTCCAAAAAGTAAAATAGATATAAAAATAGGGGAACTTAATCCCCTATTAACTTAGAAATCAAATTCACTACCCATTACATTTGATGTCTTCTGTTTATTCACACTATTTGCCTTTTGCTTAGCTTGTTCAATTCTTGCCTGTCTTTCTGCTAAAGCTTGCTGAATATCGCCCATATCATAACTCTGAGCTTCATCATTTGGCATTGTGCCGCCAGTAATGATTAACTCTCTAACATTCTTAGTATAATGCTCTACTAATGGTTCACCAAATGCCTGTTCAATCTCCTTTACTTCGTCCTTTACAGAATATTTAATTCTTCCTACAATATTAACTGTATCACCCTTATTCCAATTTTCAGAAATAAAGTCATATGCCTGAGAATTTTCACTTTCCGCAATAAATTCTACTACATCCACACGACCTTGATAACCCACAAGAATAACCTTAACCTTTAACCGTCCTGTATTTTCACCATCTCGATTAACTTCTTCCTTAACAGAACCAATTACAACATTATTAAGATTAAAAGTAGCACAATCAACATCCTTTGACGCAGCTTCCTTTGCCCCCAACATTCTGAACTTTGTAATACTCATTTCCTTATCTGTTCCAGCTGGAATATAAACATTTTCGTTAATTGAGCCGCCCTTTCTACCATCAGCACCAATAGAAATTCTTGTTGCTTTTTCAGGCTTATCTCCTGCAGCAGATAAAGAAATAAAATCTTTAAATTTCTGACCGTTATTGTAAATAGGATTTACGCCACCCTTAGAACAATCCTTATTGGCATACAGTTCAATTGGAACTTCACATTGAGTTAATACACCATTAATTTCTTGGTCTAAACGAACCATGGCATTTACTCGAACATAATCTCTTCCTTGTGAATACGCTTCTGTTGACTTACTACGTCCTTCCTTAATATCAATTGTAGATAGCGTTCCTGTAATTACAAAATTATTATAACTTTCATTTTCTTTAATATTTAACATTTAATATCCTCCAAAAAAATAATAGTAGTAAGTTTTAAGAATAAATGGGGAGATTAAACTCCCCTTATATTATTCAATTGTTAAATTCATGCCCGCTTCTGTTAGAGTAAAATACTTTACATCCTTAACGGTTGTAGTTCCATCTGGGTTCTGAATTTCTGTCGGCATAGAGAATCTTTCAATATAATCCACACCTGCCTTCTTACCCTTACGTTCAATTGTTAGAACCGCACCTGTAACCTGCTGAACCTTTTCAACACCAAGAGCTTGCTGAACCTGCTTGGCAGTAAACTTAGCACCAGCACCATTACTCTTTAGAAAATCTAGAACCTTAATTGTATTAATACTTGCCATAAAAACATCTCTCCTTTAAAATAATAATAATTTTTATATCTTAAATAGCTGGTGTGCTATTTAATTTACTATAATTAGTATAACATAATTTTTATTTGAAATCAACTTTTTACTTTGAGCAAATTTGTGATTTCCTGATTTGTTCCTTTCACACCTAAAGCACTTTTGGAAACAAGAGAAATTTCTTTTGTATTAATTCTTACCGTTCCCTCATTTCCTATAATAATTATATCACAATCTTTATCAGTAGTCAAGAATTTAATAACATAATCATCGTCCTTTACTTTTGAAATCTTGTTCCCCATGGTTGCTCTACCTTGAGAATGATATTCAGACAGTAGAGTTTTTTTAATTAAACCGCTATGTGTGGCGGCAACTAAATTTGTAGAATTATTAGAAATCGCTTTCGCATCAATTACATAATCATCTGTTTGTAATTTAATTCCTTTTACTCCAGTGGATTGCCGTCCAATAGCTTCAATACTATCTGAATCGGTAATTAAAAAGTTATTTTTCCTTGTTAAAATTCCAATTTTTTCATCATTAATCAAACAAACATTTAATACTTCATCCCCTTCTTTTAGCTTAATTGCCGCTAAACCTCTTTTGGAGCAGCTATTATATAACTTGCTCTCTGACTTCTTAATCATACCATTCTTTGTGATAAAGAGCAAATATTTATAAGCATTCTTTTTTTCTGTAGAAATAATGGTAGTAATAATTTCATCATCAGCTAAGTCCAAAAGTTGTGAGTAATGAACACGACCAATCGGAATCTCACTAGCTGGAATTTGATACATTTTCCCCTTATTTGTAAAGATTAGGATATTGCTATAATTAGAATCTGTAAGTGAAAAGATAGATACTTCATCCGACTTCATTTTTAATTTTTTTCCTTTTGCTCCTCGTTTTTGAGTAATTAACGTAGTGAATTCCATTGTATAAAAATTGCCCATGTTAGTGTAATTAATTAATAATTCTTTTTGTTCAATAGGTTCAGCATCTTCATCATCGGAAGTAAATTCCAGATTAATAACTTTTGTTCGGCGTTCATCGCCCCACTTATTTGCAATTCTATCTAACTCTCCAATAAAAGACTTTTTAAATTCTTCTTTATCGTTTATTAAAATATCTAATACTTTAATCTCAGCTTTTTGCTTTTCTAATTCTTTATTAATCTTAATCGCTTCTAATTTCATTAATTTACGTAATTTTAATTCAATTATAGCGTTTGATTGTTCTTCTGATAAACCATATTTATCTTTAAAAATACTAGCAATTTCTTTTTCATCATTAGCATTCTTAATATACTCTACAAAAGCATCTATATTTTCAATTGCTATTAGATACCCCTCATTAATTGTAATTGCTTTCTTTATTTTATTATAATCATAAATATAGGACTTCTTTAAGCATGACATAGCATGATTCAAATAAGAAAGCATAATCTCTTTTAATCCATATTGTTTTGGCTTATTTCCGTTTTCAAGCATAAGTTGACATACAGTAAAAGAAGATTGTAAAGAAGTTTCTTTATATAATTGGCGACAAATTCTCTGAACATTTGTTCCGTTATTTAAATAAATAATAATTTTTGTTCCATATTTTCCACAACTCTTATCTGTTCCATCATAATAATTTTTAATTCCAGTTAAATTACCTTCTTCGATTGCCGCTTCTATCTCTCCCATTATTCTATTCGTAAAAACTTGAAAAGGAAGCTCCTTTATTTCAATAGCATTGTCTTTCTCATTATACTCTAAAACAGCTCTTAATTTTACTGCTTTTCCTCTTCCAGTTCGTAAAGATTCTTTAACTTCTTTTGAATTAATGATGGTCGCCCCAGTGGGAAAATCTGGTGGTATATAAATATCATCGTAAGTGGCTTCAGGATTCTTGACTAAAATTTTAAGTGAATTAATTGCTTCTCTTAAATTAAAAGATGGAATATTACTTATACAGCCTACGCCTATACCAACATTTCCATTTACAAAATTAGGGAAAAGAGTGGGGAAAACAGCTGGATATTTGTCTTCACCAGTAAAATTCATTTTCCACTCATCTATAGTATCTTTTTTAATTAATTTTGTAAATTCCGCCGCCAATTCAGAACTACGTAATTCCAAATATCTTGGCTGAGCAAAATCATCACCAGCAGTCATAGTTCCAACATTACCTTTTGAGTCTTCGAGTGGATAACGCATAGAAAAAGGCTTAGCAAATCTTACTACACTTCCCCAAATTCCTGAATCACCATGGGGATTCCAGTGCATAATACGACCAACAATATCAGAACCTTTTTTTCTTCTTTTGTCATATGTGTTTTTATCAAAATACTGTGACCATATAATATATCGTCCGTTAGTCTTTAAGCAGTCTCTTGAATCCGGTAATGCTCTTGTTTGAATAACATAAGCACTAAAAGGAAGATAAGCTTCAGGTATTACATTTTTAATTTCTTTTGAAATTATCTTCATTTACTCAGCTCCTTTTTATTCGCCTTCTACTTCTTTAAAATCTACATTTTCAAAAATATATTTAGAACGCTCTTCATTGTCTTTTCCAAGTAATAAATTCACCATATAAAAAGCATCTTCTACTTCTTCCATTGTAATTTGAACTAATCGAGCATTTTCACCAAAAGCAGCTTCAGCAAAAACTTCGGTATCCATTTCACCTAATCCCTTATTTCTATCATATTTAGCATTAGGATATTTAGATAAAATTTCAGCGAGTTCGTCATCATCATAAGCTAACAGAACCTTATTATTTGCAGAAACTTCATACAATGGAAATTGTGCCCAATATATTTTACCTGCTTTAATTAATTCTGGCATTAAAACATAAAACAAAACAATTAATAAACACACGATGGCTTTCCCGTCTGGGTCTGCATCGGCTGCAAAGGCAATTTTACCGTATCTTAATTTATTAATATTTACTTTATCTAAAATACCACAACCACAAGCCTTAGCAATATCTCGAACTTCTTCGTTTTCTAAAACCTTTTCTAAAGGATTTTTTAAAGCATTAATAATTTTACCTCGTATAGGCATTGCCGCAACATAAGTGCTATCTCTAGAAGCAGTAAAAGCACCCAAGGCACTATCCCCTTCTGAGATATACAAGATGGAATTTTCATCATGAATTCGACAATCCTTAAGTTTACTTGCCATAACAGATTTTTTTCTAGATTCTTTTTCTACATCTCTGTTCTGGTTTAAAACTGCTTCTCTTGCTTTATCTGCCGCTCGTTCAGCTTTATCCACTTGTAGCAGCAAAGTAATTACTTGATTAAAATCTTTTTGTCTTTTAACAGAAAATTCTTTTAAACATTCTGAAATAGCAGCTGACGTAGTTGTTCCCGCTTCTGGGTTAGCTAAAGAAGTTTTTTGCTGATTGCTCCATTGACCTACTCGAACTTTTACAGATACAAAACCACTTAAAACATTTCTGATTAAATCGCCGTTAAATTTAGTATGAGCCAAAGCATTAAAAGTTCTTGTTAAAGAAGATTTAAAAGCACTAATAAATCGCCCACCATCTTTTACATACAAAGAATTAGCATAGCCTTTAATTTCACCTCTTTTCTGAACCCATTGTAAAGCTAATTCAACCTTACAATCAGCTGTTTCATAGTGATAAGAAAAAGGTTTGGATAAAGCATTTTTGTTATTAATTCCGTCAATTAACCCATTTTCAGAATAAAATTCAGTTATTTCTCCATCGACCACTAACTTAAATTTTAGTCCCTTAGAAAAATAACTCATATTTTTTAACATTTCTTTAAGTGATTCAATATCAATAAAAATATTTCCATATACTTTTATATCTGGGACATAGGTGATTTTTGTTCCAGTTTCTTTTGTTTTCCCAATAATTTTTACATCATCATCTGCTATCGCTCCTTCATCGTTAGAATGGAACTTTTGATAATAGATATTATTATCTCTTTTGACTTCTACTTCAAGCCATTCTGCTGTATGACAAACAATTTTGTTTCCTTCTCCATTACATCCAATAGCAGATGAATAAGCTCCTTCTTCATGTTTACCACCGCTATGTGGAATAAGGAATGCGGCGGTTAAAGAATTAATTCCATCTTCTCTTTTTCCTACTGGAATACCCCGAAATTCATCTTTAACAGTAATTATTCGATTTTTTGTATCTAAAGTAATTTCACAAACAGAATTAGGCTTTGGGTAAACTTCGTATTCATCTTGAACATTTACAATTAGTTCTCGAAGCCCAAGATTGATTGCTTCTTGTTTTTCACCAGTAAGATACATCCCCAATTTCTCTCGAAATGCTCTACCAACACTAAGTGTTTTTATATCATTAGCACCGTAACTCACTATATCTACCTCCCTTACTTTTCTAATATAATTATACTATAATTATGCTTCTTTTTCAATAATTTCTTTACCATAAATATTTAAAAAATTCTTTAAATTATCTTCATCTAGCATAATATTTTTATGTTCTAAAAAGAATTCTTCATTATCAATTTTCCATTTTTTGTCTTTATTGTATAAATAAATAGGTGTAGTTATAGGTCTTAATAAATTGCGGCTACTAATATCTGGAAAATCTTTTAGTAAAGCAATCTTATATTCTTTTGGATAAAATTCTCTACAAACAGCTTGAATATAAGTCGCCCATTCTGGTGTCCCTAAACTATATTTTTCTAGATTTATTTCATATCCTTCAGGTAAACATTGTCCACAAAATCTGCAATCATGACAAGTAAAAACACCGCCATGTTTATCCATAAATTCTTGGACATTATAGTATAGTTTTTTAGATAGATTATATTTTTTTACAATGGTATTATACATTTTATTAGAAAAATGCTGATAGCCCAATTTTTTCAAGAACTCAGTTTTAGTTCTAGAAGCTCTAAACATCTTTTTTATTTCATCTTCTGAAAAATTGTTATAAATTGCCGCCAAAATATCACCTCTTACAAGAGAATTTTATTATGATATTGCTCGACATCGTTTGGATAAATTTCCTTAAAATATTTTTGAGAAATGTTTAAAAAATAAGTGTCCTTATTTTCGTAGCACTGCTGATTATAAGAACCTCTTAAATCCAATCCTTTTAAAACCTTGGTTTTATCAAATCTCCCATCAATAATATAGTTAAAGTAAGATAATTTATCTTTTGGATATAGTTCTTTTAGTTCTTCTATTGTGTAGCCACTATAACAAATAATTTTTTTATTTAATTTTTTGACTCGGCGGCACAAGTTCAAAACAGCTTCAATATTTTCTTTTTCAACTGGATTGCCGCCGGATAATACAAAACAAGAAATATGAGGAGACTTTAGTTTATCTAAAATCTCCTCGATAGTATCATTTGTAAATAGTTTTCCGCTGTCAAAATCCCATGTCTGTTTATTATGACATTCAGGACAATGTAAATGACATCCGCTAACAAACAAAGTTACAGAAATGCCATGACAATTGCCTGTATCAAAATTTATAATTTCATTATAATTCATTAACATCACACCTTTAAATTGTGTATAGTTTTTCAATAGCTAAGTGTTTTTTAATATCCAAAAATCGGGCAGATATATTTCGCCAATTTCTTTTTATCACCTACATAAACCATTAAAACACCTCTACATAAACTCTTCTATTTGGTAAATCAATCCATGGCTTAAAATTCTCTTTATAAAAATTATATCTTATACTACTTTCAATATCAAGAATTTCGCCATTCTCTGCTTCTTTAATCTCATTAGGATACAATAAATAAAAACTACAAGGAATTTCATTTAACTTTCCCAAATAATTTTCATAATATTCTTTAATATCTTTTCTTGATAATTTTGGATAAATAAAACTATGAATATGGTATTCAACTTTTTCTTTTCTCTGAATTTGTAATAGAATTAGCATTTTTAAGTTCGTGTTCCTTTCTTCTTTGAATTTTTCTTTGTGTATAATATTCTTTTAGTTCTACCGGACATCTATTTTTCCAAATGATTTTTTCTTTTCCCTCTTTTAGTCTAGCATCATCATTAAATAATGTTCGCCATTTTTCTGTCATAAAATATTCAAGTTGAAAAAGAAATTGCTCTAACTCATATCTTTTTAAAGAATCAGTTTCTGTTTTTAGTGCTTTTCTATATCTATCATAAGCACGTTCAATTACGGTAGGAATATTTCTGTCAAAAACTTTATTGTTTCTGGAAAAAGCTTTGGAATCTTTTAGAATTTTGTTCCAAAATCTCACGCCAAAAGGACTATCATAATCATGAATTCTTTGATTCTCTTTTACTAAATTTTTAATTACATTCTTCTTTGTTCTTTTAACTCTATTTTCCATAATTAACTCCTTTTTAAAATTATTTGTTGTTGTTATCCTCCTTTCTTATTTTTCTATAATTAGAATAACATAAAAAAGAAGAGAAATCAAATAGAAATTTCTCTCCGAATTTAGATGTTAAATAAAATTTTTGAAAGTCAAATGCAATATCATTTTATTCATCTTCTTCACTAATTACAATTGTTGGCATTGTAATTATTTCATGTAATAAAGCCGCTAAAAAGACCATCATTTCTGTTATAATAATTATATTGAAAATCATTAATTTCCTCCCCTTTTATAAAATTCTTATTTTTTATTGTATCATAAAGAAAAGGAGAAATCAATAGACTTCTCCTTTATAAATTATTAGTTTAAATGTTTTACTCTATTGTATATATCTTGCGAACGTCCTTTATTTGGCGTGTAATTACTAATGTATCCGCAAATCCGATAAGAAGTTAACACCTTATTTGGATTTGTTTCTCCACATTTAGGGCATTTCCAAAAAACTCTATTATCAATTAATACTTTTTTAAAATCGTGTCTACTAAAACCACAAGTTTTGCAATGAGAGACTTCGCTGTTTACCTCACCATATAAACAGTTTTCGCCGATACATTCAATAATTTCGAGCATTGCGTCAATATTATTAAATAAATTAGGCACTTCAACGTAACTTATCGACCCTGAAGAGGTTTTATCACTAAATTGTGCTTCATCAATTAGTTTTGTAAAAGCATCTACTTTATCAGAGACATGATGATGATAAGAATTAGTAATATATAAATTTTGTGTTCCATCTCCTATTTGCCCAAAATCTCTAATACAAGCTTTAGCAAATTTTTCAACGCCAGTTTCCATTGGAGTCCCGTATAGTCCTGCCGCAATACCTGTTTTTTCTCTTAATTCGTCATTTTTTTCGTTCAAGAAATCTAAAATTTTATGAGCTAATTTATTTCCACTTTTATGGAATTGGTCTTCACCTGTAATGTAATATACAGCTTCTCTTAATCCGGCATATCCTAAAGAGATTGTAAAATAACCTGAATAAACATATTTTTCTAATGTATCTTCAGGCTTTAATCTTAAATAGCCACCATACATTAAAGCAAGTGGATTATCTTTTGCTTTAATTTTAGCAATATGATTAGCTCTCCATAACATATCTCTTTGAGCAATTTCTAAATAATGTTCTAGATTTTTAAAGAGAATTTCTTCAGAATGTTCTTTATTGTTTTCCATAGCAATATATGGGAGATTTAATGTTTGAACCAACCACTTTATTTTGTGGTCTGACTATATCTTTTACTTATTGATAGTAAGTAATTATACACTTCTTTTGAAAGAATTTCACTTTCAGAATACTCTACTTCATTACAAACCTTTTTTTGAAGTTTTAATTTTTCGATAGTCGATTGACCTATTTCTGTATCATCTATTATAAAGTATCTATCTCTTCTATTCTTTGCTTTAAAAATCCTTTGATAACTATCTCCATTCAAATTTAAAAACAAAGCAAAATCACGAATTTTATTAAAAATATACATCTTTTTTATTTCTATATCTAATATTATTGCTATCTTATGCCAGCTATTTTTTCTATTCTGCTTTAAACACGTTTTTATATTTTCTTTTTGCGTTGATTGTTTCAAATTTAAATAATAATTATTATCAGGATCGGCATCTAAATGTTCTATTACCATGCCATCTTTTAATTCTCCTACCCAAGCTTGATAAACTAATCTATGAACAAAAAATTTCCTTACTCCAATATCAGTTTTTAGCTCTATTCTGCGGTGTCCGAATGGAGTTTTAAAATCTTTCATAATGTATGGTTGAAAACAAGTTCTTTTATCTCTAAAAGAAATAATTTTTCCATTATTAGAAATATAATATCCTTTTATTCCAGTAAAACGATATTCTATTCCTTTAAAATAGTATTTATCCACCTTTTTCACCTCCTGTTTATTAAAATAATATAGATGATACAAATTGGCACTGGATAGCGAATGCTTCCCCAGTTAGCATAATTATTCATAGCCATTTCCTACTATTACTTATCGTTAATTACACACCCTATATTTATAGGTTCATATAATTTTCTTTTATTCATCACTGAATAAAGGAGCATTTACATCATACCCATGTTCGCTCTGCCCCATGTAATATAATTGCCATTATCATCTTGATAAGAATTTAATAAACTTCTGCACCCCATTGGGAATGTTAAAACACCTTTTAATTTTAAATGTTTTTTCAGTCCTAAATAGTCTGGCACTAATCTTTGAGCTGAACATTTAGCACTTAACTTAGTAATTTCATAATATTTTCCGCCTTTCATAGTATCCTTATCTAAAACATATAAAATTTTAGGAAAATTAGGATTAGCATAAGTTCCATCTTCTTGTCGCATTCCTTTTAATCTTTGCTTAATTAATTCTTTATAAACCATAATAAGGTCATTAGAGTATTTTGGGTCTTCACTTAACCAACAACCTACACTTAAAAACGCTGCCTGCCCAGTTCCTGAGCATAAAGTATTAGTTTGATATAAAAATGTTTGCATTCCATCTTCAATTTCTTTTTGCAGTCTTTTATTAACCATTTCTGTTTTTACTTTTTCGAAATCAAAATTAGACTTTTCATTGTTATAAAAATTATCTAACATAAGATGAATTTCTTCTTCAACTTCTGCTTCAATTTTCTTTCGGCTTACATCAACAAATTTTGCTAAATGAAGAAGATTAATAGTAATTCCACCGAATTGAGAACTTGTGGCCATTGTTAATGCCTGACTTGCTACCGTACAAGCTGTTCTAAAGCTTTTTGGCGTTTCAATATAGGTAGAATTAATAGCACATCCTTTAAACATATCTTCCAAGTTCCAAAGGCAGCAATTATGAGAAAAATGATTATTGATATTATACCAATGTGTCTCTGTTTCTATATCATAAACAAAACAATCTTCATGATAAGTATTAATAGAAATAATTTTTTCAGGATTATTATACACACTTATTGTATTATAACATTCGGTGTCAATTGTCTTAATAGTAGAAAGATTTTTATATAATCTGTCTTTTTCTTCGTTTTTTGAAATTTTTACAACATAACTATCAAAATTTCTTGTTCCCGTTCTGTTGCTATTTCCAAAATGATACTTTGAACCAGCTTTGTCTTTTAGTTTCATGGTAGGATGATAATCTAATGATTGTAGAATTAATACTAATTGCTCACAATATTTCTTACAAGCACTTAAAATGCTAATTTGTTGAGAAGAAATCATACCATCACTATCAATTGAAGCAGATAAATAATTATATTTAATACTCTCATTTCCATACATTATAAAATCAGGAATTCTTAAATTTCCACTACCTAACATTCTGCCGCCAGCATATTCTCTAAAAAGTTTCCCGATTATCTTGTCGCCGCATTGAATGCGAACACAAGTGGAAGTGCTTTTTAATGAAGGATACCATTTTTTTAATCTTCTACCAAAAACTTCTTCAAAGCAATCAAGAAAATCGTCTAATATATCTTCATTGGTATTAGCAAAAGTCATATGATAAAGACTTCTCTTATCATTCCTGTATACACAGCCATCACTATAAATATATCCATAAAGCTTAGCGAGTTGCGGCGAATAGGGAATTAAAAATGGATATTTATGTTTTGAACAAGTGCTGCTTACCAACATTTTGTTTAAAACTTCATGAGGAACAGGATATTTATCTATAATTTCAACAAAAATATCAAGAGGTATAGCTACAATTGTTCCCTTTATAGGCATTTTTTTAATGCTTTTGATATAATAGTTCAAAGTGATATTATACTTATATTTTAAATAATTGCTAAGAATGGGTAGATTTGTTATACGAATATTAATATCTTTGTCATTAATTTGTGTCCAATCAATGAAAGAATTTTTTATATCATTATAGGTAAATAGTTTATTATCATCAAAACTTAATAAACAATCATCAACTTTAATATCCTTTACTTCTAACAGCACTTCTCTTCCATTTCTTAAAACTGGTAAACGATGTTTAGCTGTTAAATTTAATGGAAGTCCATTTCGAGTATTCAGTTGATATAACAATTCGTCTTTATCTAATCTTCGTCTATTCAATCTTTTAATTTTTGTCCAGCCGTCTCTCGCCAAAATCTGATAACCGCCATCTTCAAGATTAACTAAGCACTCCTTATCTGACTTTTCAAAAAGACTAAAAAACTCTTCTATTGTCATTTTTTTACTAGTATCTTTTCTATCTGTCTTTCGGACATCAATCCATGCGTCCCCTTTTGTGCAATTTAAGAGGTTTCTTGCACTGTATGCACTATCGTTAAAATATACAATAGAGCGTTCATGAGCATCCCAACAATCTTTTGGTAATAGCTTTTTAAGCATTTCTTTACTTGGTATTTCTGCTAAATAAGCATTTTTAATATGAACTAAATTAGGATTTTTATTCCCATTTTCATATTTAATATCATCATTTACATAAAGAACTTTTTCAATTTCCGTAGGATTTTTTTTTGCTCTTTCTTTATCAATTTTATAATCCGAATACTGTCTTGCTATATCAGGAGCTTTATCATAGAGAACACTCATAACAATATTTTCTATTTCACTATTAGATACGGCATTCTTCCCTTTCATCACTACTTTAGTTGTAATTTCATTAGTTAAAGAATCAATAAAATCAAAATTCGGCAATTTAATTTGATTAGCCGCTTGAATGATTGCTCTTCTAATTTTATTACTGTCATATGGCATTTCTTTATTATTTTTAATTACTACCATAAGACCACCTCCTTATATCAATAATTATAGCAAAAAATATAAAGAGAGTCAAGAAAATCTCAACTCTCTTTTTAATTCATCCTTCAATTTTTTCAATAGGTATATCTTCTAATTCTTTCCAAAGTTCTTTAATATAAGAATTGCCGCCAAGAGCAATGTAAGCTTCGTAAAGACTAATTAAATCTTTTTTTGTATTTAAAGAAATAGCTTGTTTAGAACTACATTTGTAATAAAGTTCTGTTATTTCATGCCGCAAACAAGCTAATGTTCCTTCTTTATTTGAATCAATTTTTTCATTTATAGATTCTAAAAGTTCCTTAATCTCTTTGTTTTCTTCTTTTTGAGCTTCAGCGGCAATGTTTTTAATCATTTCTTTTGGCTTTTTTAATACAAAAGCAATAAATCCGGCGATTGTCATGATAGCACCACAAACACCACTAATAGATAGTAAAACTGTTATTACACTCATTATCTTAACACCTCCTATTTCTTAGATAATCTAAGTGATATTTAGATTTAACTCTATACTCTGACGTATTAAAAATTTTTTCAAAAGTAAGAGTATCTAAATCCCAATATGGTATTCTAATAAGAGGTATATTATTAATTAAAGCAAATTTATTTTTTACTCTATCTCTTTCTTGTGACCTAAGAAAGCCACTATAATTTTTATGAAAATATTTAATATATTCATAGTGTTGCCGCCCATCTACCTCTATGAGTATAAATACTTTGTTGTTTTTAATAATAGCAAAATCATACCTTAATTGAATATGTTTCTTACCCACCAATCCTTTAAACATAATTTCTGTTTTAAAAGGAATACCATTTCTCTTTAAAAGACTGGCTACTTTTTGCTCTCCATTAGAAATCCTCATTTAACTCACATCGAGTCTTATTTCTTTGACAATCACAAGGCTTTTCAGGAATATATACTGGATAAGGCATTGGCATGAAGGCTACTTTTCCATTTTCAGGATGATAACAAGGAACTTTATTTGGTTCGATATGATAGGTTGCTAGATGATATAAAGTACCACATTTGTCAATAGGAATACCATCTGGATATTTCATAACAATTCTCCTCATTCCTTCTTCGTAAGTTAGTCCTTTTTCCCATTCATAAAAATCACAGTTAAGGGCGGCACTAAAAGCAGATACATTGATAACATCTTTATCTTTACTGCAAGGGCATTCTTTATTTTCGATGTCTTCTTTTAGAGTTAGTAAACCCAATTGTAAATCATCTAAATTTTCTTTTTCAATAGCAAAATCAACACCGTAATAAATTTCTTTTCCAACTGGAATACCAAATTCTTTTGTTTCTGAATTGTAAGTAGCTTTATATAAAACAAAATAGCAGTCAAATTTATAAATGAAATTTACTATTGTTTCACTTTCATATTTTGCTCCAAAAAACTCACCTTTTTTATCTTTGTTTGCGGTAATTTCTTTGGGGAAATAAGAATCTGGATTTTCTACTACTGTTCCAATAAATCCTTTAATTCTGACCAATTCTAACGGGTCTGCTGGATAGCCTAATACATTTTGAATAAGAGTTGCAGTCTTGAGATAATCTGGTAAAATTTTACAGATTCCGAAGTGCTTACACGTAAAACAACGTATCTGAATCTCACTATTCTTTGGCGGTGGCGGCACACAAGGTAATGGAGTTAGAAAAGTTTCATTTTTATACACAATAATTCACCTCTTTATAAAAAAAAATAAGAGAGAACACAAATAGTATTCTCTCTTTAAAGGTAAAAATTATTATATTAAATTTTATAAAAGTTGTTCATAAAGACAATCGGATGTTAATTTATCTGGTCTCCAACATTCAATAGACCCATGTCTAAAGGTTTTGTGTCCATTATTATTTACATCTTGAAGTTCCATAGCTGTAATTTGTGCCACTTTCCCCTTATATTTTTCTGGATTAGCAACAATATCTTTTCTTAAAGAATCTTCAATGCCGCTAATATATCCAACGCTAACTTCTTTACCGTCTTTAAGAACAGCAAATTCTACTGCTCCCGCCCAGCCTAAAGCATAGTATTGTGTAATAGGAATTAATGGAACGCCATCCAAGTATAAATCATATTGATTTTCTGTGTAAATTTGTCCTGTTTTTATATTCTTCCAATAGTCCCAATTCTGAATATTTTTTCCTGTATATTCCATTTTCGGTTCTCTATAATTTCCCGTTAAAAACGCATCAATAGAGTCTTCTAATTCTTTTTTTAGCTTTAAAGTTTCCCACGCTGGTTTTTTTCCCGGAGTATAGTGAGAAGTTTTTTTGGTAATAACAATGCCCTCGCCACCAATAGCAAGGATTTTGTTGTATTCATCCCATAATTCTCGTCCTTCAAGATAGTTAGCAACAGAAATATAGGGACTATTTGCATTAATTTTATTTAAATAATTAATTCTATCTTCAAAGCAGGTTTTTAGTAATGAGTTGCCGCCCCAAGCTAAAATATCAAAACAATAGAAGCAGAGTTTGTTTTCTTCTATCTTTTGACGCTCAAGACTTTTTTCTTTTAGGCAATTAAGAATGGATGTAGTATTTCTACTTCCTTCTTTCTTTGGCAAATAAATTTCTCCCAGCAATACCGTTCCGGCAGGAATATTTAATTCTTCAATAATTTGAGGAATCCATTCAACTTTATCTAAATAAACTCCATCTACTGTTCTTTGGCGGCTACGTAAATGATACGAACCATCATTATCTCTAAGAATCATAGACCAAACTCCATCCATCTTTCTAGACCCAAGATAAGAACCGCTTAGGCACAAATATTTTGCTTTTTCTTTTTTTTCTGCTTTTGTATATTTTTTAGGAAAAGAAAAATATTTTGCTGCATCCATTTCCCAAAAATCATAATTATCTATCATAGAGATTCTCCTTTAAGATATAATATTCTCTGTTTTTTTCTCCAATACAACATTCTTTTGAAATACCTTTCGGTTCATATTCAAAAGTCCACGCAATCGTTTCCATTTCGCCCATATTAAAATACTTATCTTTATCAATATAAAAAATTTTTTTTAGTCTTCCAGTATTATAAGGGTCATAAGGAACAGTTTCTAATCTATAAATTCTTCTTTTTTTAGATTCAGTATTGATAAAATTTAAAAATTCATTTTTATTTACTGTTGTCATAATACCTCTTTAAAATACATAATTTTCTGCTTCTTCACGGTTAATAAAGAAATGAATCCCAGTAGAACATTCATTCCATCTATTTTCATCAAAATTATTTACTGAAACTGTTTCACCAACAGTGTAAACAAAAGAATTATCATATTTTGATACAGCGGTGGTAAATTGTTCTTTATTATGAATAGACTCAATACTTAGCACTTTTGCTTTATTACATCTACATTTTAATGATGTTGCTGAACTTCTTTTTGCTTCTGCTGGAATTTGTAATTTAATAATTACAAATATCAAATTTCCGTGAGATAAATGTAATCCCTTTTTATATCCAATAAAACTTCCTTCCTCTGGACATTTTAATAACAAAGAAGGGCATTTACTAAAAATAGAACCTGTGCTTTTTGGGTTGTGTATTCCAGCATCTGTAAAATCGGTGCGTGTTATTGCACAATTTACAAGTTTGCAGCTGTAAAAATTATTTTGACTAAAATCACAATTTATAATACTGCAAAAATCAAAAATACTATTCGATAGATAAATGTCATAAAATTTTAAATCAACAAATGTGCATCTAAGAAATTTGCAATTTTCAAAATATAGTCTTTTTCTTTGAAAGCTATCTTCTTGAAAAATTTTACAATTTTTGAAAATAATATTGTTAAAGGTATAAACCTTACAGTCTTTGTCTCGTAATAAATTATATAAATTATTAGTATCAATAGTTGTCGGATTATCTTTATCTGTTGATTCGATTAATTTCAGCATAGATTTCTCTCCAATCTTTACATCTAATTCCTCTAAATTCAGCGTTCCAAGGATAAGCAAAACAAATAGAATGCTTTGCTCCCCCGAAATTTTTTACACAATCATCAATAAGAACATCAACTTTCATTAAAGTTTTGTCGGGACAACAAAAGAAGCACTTACGAATTTCAAGATATGGAAATAATTTTTCTAACCATTTTGCTTTCTTATAGAAATTATAAGGTTCTGTCTTGGTAATAAATAAAATTCGATGTCCATCATTGAATAATTTTAAAATATATCTTTGACAATCTGGCATAACTTCAATTCGCTGCCATACTTCTTTGTTCAAGAAAATTTTATAAAATCCCTCTTTATATTGCGGTTTAACAAAATTTTCAATGTTATACTTTGTAATATCAGATACTTTAAGATTATCATCTGCTTCTTCATTATAAACAGATAGTACAGCTTCACAAAGATTATTCAATACATTATCAATATCAATTCCAATAGTCATTAAATTTCTCCTTTTACTGTCTTTTCCAAAAATCATCATAAAAATTATTATATTGTTCTTCTCCTAGAAAATCAACAAGTTCCTTTGTTTTAATTGCTGACGCTTCTTTTGCCGCCCAATCACTAATTTCAGACATGAGTTCCTCAATTACAATATATGGATGTGAACCTTTAGCATAAGTATTCCATAACTTGTTTTCAGAATCATAAAAATTAAAAGCTTCATAATTGTTTTTAATCTTATTGTATTCTTTTTCGTTTTTATCCTTTTGAGCTAAAACAACAGAAATTAGTTCCATAGTTTTAGAATTATAAATTGCTTGACCAACCCAAGCGTCTGGATAATTCTCCTCATCGTAGTTTTCAATTGTATAACGCATATCCATTTTTATTACTCCTTTCATTGGTTAAATGGCGGTTTAACCTTATGTTAATATAATAACACTATTTATTTATGAAATCAACTTTTCCTCAATGCAAAAATTGTATGCTAATTCTTTTAGATGCTCCAAATTGCTATTATTATTAATAACAATATTATATTTAAAATTATCTACATTAAGGTCAGCGGCGTTATTTTTACAGTAATCATTATCTGGTCTTTTTACAAGAATAGTTTTAGAATTAGGAATGGTATTTAATAATTTTTTAATTTCTTCCGGTTCTCTACAATGAATAAATAATGCTTTCGTTTTTGTTTCTAAATCTTGTTTATAAATATTTATAACATAATTATATGATAAATCACAATAGTTGGTTAATAATTCTTTTAGTTCACACATTAATTTTCTATCTTTATCTTCTTTTTGTCCATTCCAATTACAATAAGTTCTCATAATATCTTTAATTGGGTCAATAGTTGAAATATTATCTATATTAATTATTGGAACAATTCTTTTCATAGAATTAAGTCTATATTCTTCTTTTGGATATTTATCATTATATATATCTTTAATTAAATCAACAAAAGTATCTTTACCTGCTCTACTATGTCCATTAATTATATATACTTTCATTTGTTGTTATCCTCCCAATTACCTATTTTTCTTATAAAGATTAAATTGTGCACAATGACTGAAAAACACAGGAAAAATCAATAGATTTATTGGTGAAAGTCTTGACGAAAACTGGCAAAAACAGTAAAATATGAAGTGCGACTTAGAAAATT